>ERZ779799.1-NODE-1-length-301394-cov-15.481697_pt1 | contig 301394 bp, 281 predicted proteins | sample MGYA00511253_ERZ779799 | MGnify/ENA primary metagenome ERZ779799 (study PRJEB29588, sample SAMEA2159541) | human gut metagenome | biome: human gut; feature: human-associated habitat; material: faeces | place: Denmark | collected 2008/2010 ...
GCGGTACGCGAGCTGGGTTCAGAACGTCGTGAGACAGTTCGGTCCCTATCCGGCGTGGGCGGAGGATATTTGAGAGGAGCTGTCCTTAGTACGAGAGGACCGGGATGGACGAACCTCTGGTGTATCGGTTGGATTGCCAAATCCATGGCCGAGTAGCCAAGTTTGGAAGGGATAAACGCTGAAGGCATCTAAGCGTGAAGCCCCCCTCAAGATGAGATATCCCTGCATATGCAGTAAGACCCCTTGAAGACTACGAGGTAGATAGGTCAGAGGTGGAAGTGCAGTAATGCATGTAGCTGACTGATACTAATAGGTCGAGGGCTTGACCAAGACGGCTTATAGAGGTTGTTGGAAATGTTAAGATATTTCGGAAAAGTTTTTAGTATGTGGTTTTGAAGGAACATAAAGAGAGGTAATCTTCGGATTATCTCTTTTTTTTTATGTAGATATATGGTATAATTTTAGCATATATGTCGGAGGTGTTTGCTATGGATACACATATTTTATTGGAAAACGGAACTAATGAGTTGGAAGTATTAGAATTTGTAATAGGAACTAATCATTATGGTATTAATGTCGCAAAAGTGCGTGAAATTGTCCCATACGAAAAGATAACGCCGGTTCCTAATGCACATGAATATGTTGAAGGTATATTTATGCCAAGGGATACGATGATATCGGTTGTTAATCTTGCAAAAGTGACCGGCAATTACAACTGTTGTCATAGTGATTCAGACATGTTGATAATAACTAATTTTAATAAGTTGCATATCGGTTTTCATGTAGATCGTGTAGCAGGTATACACAGAGTATCATGGGAGCATATAATCGTACCGGATGCAACAATTAATTCAGTTGACCATGGAATAACAACAGGCGTAATTAAGATGGATGACAGAATTATCATTATACTTGACTTTGAGAAAATAATTAGTGATATTTCACCTGAGACAGGTCTTAAAGTTAAAGAGATTGAAGCTCTGGGAGAAAGAGAACGAAATGATTATCCTATTTATATTGCTGAGGATTCTGCGTTATTAGCTCAGCTTATACATGATTCATTGTATAAAGCAGGATATGTCAACATAGATATCTCAAATAACGGACAGGCATGCTACGACAAGCTGGTTGCACTTAAAAATCAATATGGCGATAAAATAACAGACCATGTTAAATGTGTCATTACAGATATTGAGATGCCTTTAATGGATGGTCATCGTTTAACAAAATTAATTAAGAGCGATGATATACTGAAGAACATCCCTGTTGCAATTTTTTCTTCTTTAATAACTGAAGAAATGGAGCGTAAGGGCAGGGAGCTTGGAGCAGATATTCAGATGTCCAAGCCTGAGATAGGTCAGCTCGTATCAGAACTGGATAAATTATTCAGTAAATAATCGGAGGAACTAATGGCAAAAACTGATGAAGAGGAATATCTTGATTCTTTGTTAAAATCTATGTCAATGGATGAATCAGATAATACTACAAAAAAAGTTAATGATACAGACATAAAGAATTCGTCAGAAGAATTGGATAATTTTGATACATTATCATTTGATGAAAACAACAATAATAAAGAGAAAAGTAAAGAGACCGGATCTACAGAGGATTATAAGCCGGAACAGGAAGATTTGGATTCAAGAATTCTTAATGAAATGCTTCTTAATGATTCTAAATCCATACCTGATGAAGCTCATACTGAGGATGACAATATTGATAAAGCAGATGATAATGTTAATGAAACCGGAAAGGATTTTTCAAAAGACAATATGGATGAAACATCTGTTGAAGATATGTTAAAAACAGTTCAGAATAATTCTTATGAACAGAATAATGATGAATTGGCTGATATTCTTGCATTGGATGATGGAATGACAGTTGATGATGTTCCTGATGATATTTCGGAAGAATCAGTACTTACAGATGAAGAAAACCGTAAAGTTCAGGATATATCGTCAAATAGTACCGTTGAAAATGATAAACCTGTAGTAAAAAAAGAAAAGAAAAAGAAAGAAAAAAAGAAAAAAGAAAAACCCGAAAAAAATGATAATACCGATAAAAATGGAAATAAAAAATTCAGCATCAAAAACTTTTTTATGAAATTTGATGACGAAGATGATGCTGCCGTTAATATTGAAGCAGATAACAACCAGAAACTTATAGATAAGTTTTATGGTGATAAAAAATCACTTGATGATGCTGATATAGAAGCAGACAATTCTAAGAAAAAGAAACCTAAAAAAGAAAAAAAAATTAAAGAGAAAAAACCTAAAAAAGAGAAAAAACCTAAAGAAAAAAAGCTTTTTTCAAAAGATGATATGCAGAAAGTTTCTTTTTCAAAAATACTTGTAATTATATTATTATCAGTGATTATCTGCATAGGTATTGTTGTATCTTCCAAAATAGTAAATTACAAAATTAATCTTAATAATGCTAACGAACTTTATCTCAGTGGAAATTATTCCCAGGCATATGAAGTCCTTAACGGAATGGATATAAAGGATAAAGACAAAGATTTTTATGAAAAGACCAGAATAATGGCGAATTTATATCAAGGTATAAGCTCTTATGATAACTATATTGCCATCGGAGATACTACATCAGCAATTATTTCTTTAGTAAATGCTGTGTCGAGAAAAGCTGCTCTTGGTGATGATATATTGAAATATGATCTTACAGATAAAGTAGACAATGTTTATTCAAAGATTCTTTCAATCCTTAACGTATACGGGATCAATGAAGAAACCGCCCTTGATTTAGGCACAACAGATAATTATTCCGAGCTGCGAAAAAAGGTAAGCTTATACGGAGGTACAGTTAAGTGATTGCAATAATAGATTATGATGCCGGTAATATAAAAAGTGTTGAGAAAGCTTTTATGTATCTAAATCAGGAAGTTGTGGTTACAAGAGACCATGACACTATAATGAAGGCCGACAGGGCTGTATTACCAGGTGTAGGTTCGTTTGGTGATGCAATGAATAAGCTGCATGAATACAATCTGGTGGATACAATCCACGAGTTTATAGATTCAGGTAAACCGTTTCTTGGAATTTGTCTTGGCTTACAATTGTTGTTCGAGTCGAGCGAAGAATCTGAAGGTGTTGAAGGACTTGGTATTTTCAAGGGCAGGATTAAGAAATTTAATATGAATACAGGATATAAAATACCTCAGATTGGTTGGAATTCCATCAGGATAACACCTGGTTCAAGGCTGTTTAAAGGGATAAAAGATGAATCCTATGTATATTTTGTTCATTCATATTATTTACTTGCGGAAGATGAAAAGATTGTAGCGGCAAGAACGGAATATGCTGACAAATTTCATTCGGCAGTTGAAAAAGATAATGTTTTTGCGTGCCAGTTCCACCCTGAAAAAAGTAGTACTACAGGGCTAAAAATACTTGAAAATTTTGCTGATATTTAGGAGTACATATGTTTACAAAAAGAGTAATACCTTGTCTTGACTGCAAAAATGGTCGTGTTGTAAAAGGAACAAATTTTATTGATTTAAGAGATGCAGGAGATCCTGTAGAAGTAGCGACGGCTTATGATAAAGAAGGAGCCGATGAAATAGTTTTTCTTGATATAACAGCTACTTCCGATGATAGAAATACAACCGTGGATCTTGTAAGAAAGGTCGCTGAAAAAGTTTTTATTCCGTTTACGGTTGGTGGTGGTATCAGAACTGTTGATGATTTCAGGACATTGTTAAGAGAGGGTGCAGATAAAATTTCTGTAAATTCTGCGGCGATTAATAATCCTGATTTAATTAATCAGGCAGCTGATAAATTTGGCAGTCAGTGCGTTGTTGTTGCCATTGATGCCAAAAGGCGTCATAATAACAGTGGGTTTGACGTATATCGTTCCGGTGGAAGAATCAATACAGGCCTTGATGCTGTTGAATGGGCAAAAGAAGCATATAAAAGAGGTGCGGGAGAAATATTACTGACAAGTATGGATTGTGACGGAACAAAATCAGGATATGATATAGAACTGACCCGCAGTATTACTGATGTTGTAAATATACCGGTTATTGCTTCAGGCGGTGCAGGTAAAAAAGAACATTTTGCAGATGCATTTTTAAAAGCAAATGCTGATGCGGTTCTTGCAGCTTCATTATTTCACTATAAAGAGTTGGAAATTATAGAATTAAAAGAATATCTGAAATCTAAAGATATACCTGTTAGGATGTGATTATATTTGGCAGCAATAAGTAATGACTGGTTAGAAGTCGTAACCCCGGAATTCACGAAACCGTACTATAAAAAATTATTTAATTTTGTAAAAGATGAATATAGCAAGCATATAATATATCCACCTTCGGAAGATATTTTTAATGCATTTCACCTTACACCTTTAAATAGTGTTAAAGTTCTCATTCTTGGACAGGATCCATACCATAACGAACACCAGGCACATGGCCTCAGTTTTTCTGTACTGCCGGACCAGAAAGAAATTCCTCCATCACTACAGAATATTTATAAGGAACTTAATTCTGATTTAGAATGTTATATTCCTGATAATGGATATCTTATAAAATGGGCAAAACAGGGAGTCCTTTTATTAAATACTGTACTAACGGTAAGAGCACACAGTGCCAACAGTCATCGCGGAATGGGCTGGGAACAGTTTACGGATGCGGTTATAAGAGGTTTAAATAAGTTAGATAAACCTATAGTTTATATGTTGTGGGGTTCGCCGGCACAAAAGAAAGCCGAGATGCTTGATAATCCTAAACAACTTGTGCTGAAAGCACCTCACCCAAGTCCATTATCGGCATACAGAGGTTTTTTTGGATGCAAACATTTCAGCAAAGCTAACGAATTTCTTTTAAAAAACGGAATAGAACCTATTGATTGGCAGATAGAAAATTTACACTAAAAAACAGCTATAGTATATCGTGTTATCTGATATATCTATAGCTGTTATTTTATTACATATTTTTTTTGGCCGTTGAAAGCATTAGTTTGATTCGGTTAAGCTGGTTTACTTCACTTGCGCCTGAATCAAAATCCACGGCAATGATATTAGCCTGAGGGAATGCTTCTCTGATTTCTTTAATAACACCCTTACCCACAATATGGTTAGGAAGACATCCAAATGGCTGGCAACATACAATGTTAGTTGTTCCGCCGTTAATAAGTTCAATCATTTCCGCTGTTAATAACCATCCCTCACCTGTCTGGTTACCGTCAGAAACATAAGGTCTTGACAATGCCTGTAATTCTCCGATTGTAGGAGGTGCTGTAAAACGCTTACTGTTCCTTAAGTATTTCTTTGATTTCTTACGGACAAGTTCAATAGCCGAAATAACAAGGTCAGAAACAGCCCTTGTCTTTTTAGAAGAACCGAGATGTTCTGTTCTAAAATGGGAGTTCTGTGCACAATATAGGAAAAATCCTATAAAGTCAGGAACTACGGCTTCCACTCCTTCTTTTTCCAGCAAATCCACAATTCGGTTATTTGCGGTAGGATGGAACTTAACAAGTATTTCACCTACGACGCCTACACGAGGTTTCTTAATATCTAAAAGCGGAAGATTATCAAATTCTGTTATGATTTCTTTTATAATTTTATTGAATTTACCCAGTGAAACACGTTTTTCTTTAAAGAAATCAGCACATTTATTTTCCATCTTTGCGGCAAGCTCATTGGCAGAACCCGGAACTGCTTCGTAAGGTCTTGTCCTGTATAAGACATTCATAAGAATATCTCCGAAGTGAAGACTCATTATAACTTTTTTAACAAGATCAAAGTTATATTTAAGTCCTGAGTTGATTTCAATTCCCTGAACACTGAGTGATATAACAGGGATATGCTCTAAGCCGGCTTTTTGGAGGGCTCGTCTTATGAAACCGATGTAATTGCTTGCTCGACAGCCACCGCCTGTCTGTGTAATTACGACAGCGGTTTTATTAAGGTCGTATTTACCTGAAAGTAAAGCTTCCATAATCTGGCCGGTTATAATAATCGATGGATAACAGGCATCATTATTCACATATTTAAGACCTGTATCTACGGCAGATTTTTCAAAGTTTTGGAGCATTACAAAATGGTATCCGCAGGAACGTAATGCAGGTTCAAGTATATTAAAATGAATAGGAGATAGCTGAGGGCAGAGGATGGTGTAGCCTTCTTTCTGCATATCTTCTGTATATTCAACACGTTTATAAGCTGATGATTTATATTCACGCTTGTAATTTTTTTTGTCACGGACTTTTAATGCTGCAATAAGGGATCTGATACGGATTCTCGCTGCACCAAGGTTATTTACCTCATCAATTTTTAAAACAGTATATATTTTGTTGCCTGAAGACAGGATGTCATTTACGTTGTCAGTTGTTACAGCGTCAAGTCCGCAGCCGAAGGAATTAAGCTGAATCATATCAAGGTCATCACGGGTCTTTACAAAGCTGGCGGCAGAGTAAAGTCTGGTGTGGTATGTCCATTGATCCATTGCCATTATTGGTCTTTCTACTTTACCGAGGTGTGAAATGGAATCCTCTGATAAAACAGCAAGTCCGTATGAATTGATTAATTCAGGTATTCCGTGATTGATTTCAGGGTCTACATGGTATGGACGGCCTGCAAGAACAATTCCTTTTCTTCCTGTTTCTTCAAGGTAACGGAGTGTTTCTTCGCCTTTTTTCTGTATGTCATGACGGCAGTTCATCATTTCTTCCCATGCAAGATGACATGCTTCCTTAACTTCAGATGAAGTCATTTTAAATTCTTTGGTAAATACTTTAACAAGCTCTTTGGTTGCCACTTCTTCATTAAGGAATGATACGAAAGGATCCATAAAATGAACATTTTGTTCCTTGAGCTCTTCCATATTATTTTTAATGTTTTCACCATATGAGGTTACAATAGGACAGTTAAAGTGGTTGTTTGCATTTTCATCTTCTTCACGCTCGTAAGGTATACATGGGAGAAAAATAAATTTAATGTTCTGTTTTATAAGCCATGATACATGACCATGAACAAGCTTGGCAGGGTAGCACTCTGATTCGCTTGGTATTGATTCTATTCCAAGTTCGTAAATTTTTCTGTTAGAAGAAGGTGAGATTATAACACGGAATCCCAACTTTGTGAAAAATGTATGCCAGAATGGATAATTCTCATACATATTGAGTGATCGTGGTATACCTACAACGCCTCGTGGTGCTTTATCCGCAGGAAGCGACTGATAAGAAAAAAGTCTCTTATTTTTGTATTCATACAGATTAGGAAGCTTGTCCTTGTTTTTTTCTTTCCCAAGACCGCGTTCACATCTGTTGCCGGATATAAACTGTCTGCCTCCGGTAAATTTATTGATTGTAAGGAGACAGTGGTTAATACATCCCTGACATCTTGTCATTGATGTTTCGTATTTAAGGTTAATAATCTGTTCAAGGGATAACATGGATGAAGGTTCGCCTTCGTATCTTTCCCTTGCAATCAAAGCAGCACCGAAAGCACCCATAATACCTGCAATGTCAGGCCTTACTGCCTGTACATCAGCTATTTTTTCAAAACTTCTTAAAACAGCATTATTATAGAAAGTTCCGCCCTGCACAACAATATTTTTTCCAAGATCCCTTGCATCGGATAATTTAATAACTTTATATAAGGCATTTTTAATTACGGAGTATGCAAGTCCGGCAGAAATATCAGCTACACTGGCTCCTTCTTTCTGGGCCTGTTTAACTTTAGAGTTCATAAATACGGTACAACGGGTTCCAAGGTCTATAGGATGTTTTGCAAAAAGGGCTTCTTTGGCAAAATCCTGAACGGAGTAATTAAGACTTTTGGCAAATGTTTCAATAAAAGAACCGCATCCTGATGAACAGGCTTCGTTAAGCTGTACGCCGTCAACAGTGCCATCTTTTATTTTTATGCATTTCATATCCTGACCGCCTATATCGAGAATACAGTCAACAGATGGGTCAAAGAACGAAGCAGCATAATAGTGAGATACTGTTTCAACTTCCCCTTCGTCAAGCATAAGAGCAGATTTAATGAGAGCTTCACCATAACCTGTAGAACATGAGCGGACAATATTAACGCCTTCCGGCAGTTTCTCGTATATATCCTTGATAGCTTTTATAGATGTTGCTAACGGACTACCATTATTACTCTCATAGAAAGAATATAAAAGGGTACCGTCCTCGCCTACCAAAGCAACCTTAGTAGTTGTGGAACCTGCGTCTATTCCCATAAAACAGTTACCCTTGTATGATGATAAATCACCTTTTCTGACACTGGCTTTATTATGTCTTGTTATAAATTCATCGTATTCCTTTTCATTTGAAAATAAAGGTTCCATACGTTCAACTTCAAAATCAAGTTTTATTTTAGACTTGAGAAGTGTAATTAATTCATTTATGTCTACGGATATATTTTCATCATAAGCAAAAGCAGATCCAATTGCAGCAAATAAGTGAGAATTATCAGGTGCAATAATATATTCGTCGGTAAGATTTAAAGTTCTTATAAAAGCAGCCTTTAATTCCGAAAGAAAATGTAAAGGTCCTCCAAGAAAGGCGACATGTCCTCTTATAGGCTTACCGCAGGCAAGTCCGCTTATAGTCTGGTTGACAACTGCCTGGAATATAGAAGCAGCAAGGTCTTCTTTTGTAGCTCCTTCATTAATCAAAGGCTGTATGTCTGTTTTGGCAAATACACCACATCTGGCTGCGATAGGATAAATTGACTGGTAATTTTTGGCATATTCATTAAGCCCGGTTGCGTCAGTCTGCAACAATGACGCCATCTGGTCGATAAAAGAGCCTGTTCCTCCGGCACATATACCATTCATACGTTGGTCAATTCCATTTGTAAAATATATAATTTTAGCATCTTCGCCACCAAGTTCAATAGCCACATCTGTTTTTGGAGCATAATATTCAAGAGCAGAAGCTACAGATACCACTTCCTGATTGAAGGGAACATTAAGATGATTGGCAAGGGTAAGTCCGCCTGAACCTGTAATAACAGGATTAACTTTAATGTCTCCAAGAAGTTCTTTTGCCTTTAAAAGCAAAGAGGCAAGTGTATCCTGTATATTGGCAAAATGTCTTTCATAATCTGAAAATAAAATATCGTTGTCTTTATTAAGAATTGCAATTTTTACTGTAGTAGAACCAATATCAATTCCAAGTTTGTATAATTTATTGTTCATAAACATCTCCCTTTACAAATTGAGTTGATTTATTTTTTTGAAAAACCAATGTTACTATTATATATTAATGAAAATTGTTTTTCAATGATAATTGAAAAATAATTGACAAAAAATAACGCTGACAATATAATTAATTAGACAATTTCCAGCGCAGGAGGTTCTTATGATTAAGATATTCAAAACCACTGACAGCGGTGTATTACAAATATCAGAATTTGAAGATAATTCATGGATTTCAATGACCAATCCTACAACAGAAGAGTTATTCAGCGTATCATCAACTTACAAAATTGCACCTGATGATTTAAGGGCATCATTGGATGAGGAAGAAAGATCACGTATTGAAATTGAAGAAAATTATTCACTTATTCTTGTTGACATTCCTACAATAGAAGAAAGAAACGGAAAAGACTGGTACGGAACCATTCCTCTTGCAATTATTATATGTGATAAAGTAATAGTTACTGTATGTCTGGAAGATTCGCCTGTACTTACCGCTTTCATGGACGGCAGGGTGCGTAATTTTTATACGCACATGAAAACAAGATTTATATTCCAGATTTTGTACAGAAATGCTACATTATATCTTAATTATCTCCGTATAATCGACAGACGAAGCGATGCTATTGAGCAGAAGCTTCATGAGGCAACAAAGAACAGGGAATTAATTGAATTGCTTGAGTTGGAGAAATCACTGGTATTCTTTACAACATCTCTTAAATCTAATGAAGTTGTGCTTGAAAAATTACTTAAATCAACAGCAATTAAAAAATATCCCGAAGATGAGGATTTGATTGAAGATGTAATTGTTGAGAATAAACAGGCTATCGAAATGGCAAATATATACAGTGGTATCCTTAACGGAACCATGGATACTTTTGCTTCGGTTATTTCCAATAACCAGAACAGCGTTATGAAGTTCCTTACCACAATTACAATTGTGCTTTCAATACCTACAATGATTGCCAGTTTTTACGGCATGAATGTTAAAGCGGACGGAATGCCTTTTGCCAACATAAGAGGAGGCTTCATTATTGTAATTGGTATTTCGCTTATTATATCGCTTATTATTGCACTTATTTTTAGAAAGAAAGATTTATTCTAAGAGGTTATGTATGAATTTTTACAACAAAATGGAAAGAAAGTTAGGTAAATATGCAATAAAGAACCTGACATTGATAATTGTTATATGCTACGCAATCGGATATGCTATCAGATATATTGTTCCGGAATTCCAACTGTATCTGACGCTGGATGTATATAGGATTTTACACGGACAGGTGTGGAGAATCATTACATGGGTTCTTATTCCGCCGTATGAGCGTAATATATTTTTTGCCCTGATTATGATTTTATTTTATTATTCAATCGGGACAGTTCTTGAGAAAACATGGGGTACGTTCCAATACAATCTTTATATATTTTCAGGATTGATTTTTACAATCATAGGAGCGTTTCTTTCATATCTGTACAGTTATATAAGATTTGGGGGCATATCTGTCAGCGTAATTTCAGCTACACTGTCATTTGTGGTTACGACATATTATGTTAATATGTCAATATTTCTGGCATATGCGTGTACATTCCCGGATAATATGGTCCTATTTATGTTTATCATACCCGTTAAAGTTAAGTACTTAGGATTTCTTTACGGCGGATATATAATTTATGAACTTGTATACGGAATGATGAGTCTTGGCACATATGGGTTCATATTCCCATTTGTTATTGGTTCGTCGCTTCTTAATTTTCTTGTTTTTTTTGTTACAACAAGAAAGTTTGTTATTAAAAGAATTGTGGGAACCAAGACACAGCGCACATATCGATTTAATGCAAGACATGCCAAAAACAACCAAAAGAAAGATAATGGGACGTTTACCATGCCACGTCAAGATAAAACAAGGCATAAATGTGCTGTATGCGGAAGAACCGAGAAAGACGGGGATAATCTGGTATTCAGATATTGTTCAAAATGTGATGGTAACTTTGAATATTGTCAGGATCACCTTTATACACACATTCATATGACCAAACATTAAAGTTTTTGTTGACTTATATTTAAATTTTGTGTATTATAGACAATAACATAATGATGATTACTAGAGTGAGCTTCCAAGGGAGCTCACTTTTTCTATGAGTAATCGAAACAGAAAGGATAGTGACTGTATGGCAAAAAGAGAAGACATAGAATCCAAAGCAACCGAACTTATTATGCCGATTATTGAATCCTGTGGATTTGAACTGGTTGACCTTGAATATGTTAAGGAAGGTTCTTCAAAGTACCTGCGTGCGTATATTGACAAGCCTGGCGGAATTACCGTTGACGATTGTGCTGAAGTAAGCAGACCTTTTAGTGATAAGCTTGATGAAGCGGATTTTATTGACGAAGCATATATCCTGGAGGTAAGTTCACCGGGACTGTTCAGACCATTTAAAAAAGATAAAGACTTTGAAAGGAATCTTATGGAAGAAGTAGAGTTAAAGCTTTACAGACAGGTAGATCATTTAAAAGATTACACAGGTCTTTTGAAAAAATTTGATAAAGATACAGTTACTATTGAACTTGAAAATGGTGATGAAAAGACTTTTGACAGATCTAATTTAGCAATAATAAGACAAACAGTATATTTTTAAGGAGGAAATTACAAAAAAATGAACACTGAGTTAATAACAGCACTTGACATTCTTGAAAAGGAGAAAAAAATAAGCAAAAAGGTACTTATTGAAGCAATCGAAAATTCTTTGCTTGCAGCATGCAAAAATCACTTTGGAAAAAACGAAAACTTTACAGCCAAAGTTGATCCGAAAACAGGAGACTTTAAGGTAACGGCAGCTAAAGAGGTTGTGGAAACAGTAGAAGACAGCGTTACGCAGATAAGCCTTGCAGATGCACAGATGATAAGTCCTAAATACAATATCGGTGATACCATCAATGTAGAAATTAAATCAGCTGAGTTTGGAAGAATTGCGGTACAGAATTCCAAAAGTGCCATTCTTCAGAAAATCCGAGAAGAAGAAAGACAGGCGGTATATAATGAATACCATGCAAAAGAAAAAGATATTGTTACAGGAATCGTATCAAGATATGCCGGAAATAATCTTGTAATTAATCTCGGAAGAGCTGATGCAATCCTTAGCGAGGCAGATATGGTTAAGGGTGAAAAATACAAACCAAACGACCGAATTAAGGTATATGTTACCGAAGTTAAGACTGAGAAGAAAGGTCTTAAAATTGCGGTTTCAAGATGTCATCCTGAATTTGTAAAGAGACTTTTTGAGGCAGAAGTTGCAGAACTCAGAGACGGAACAGTAGAAATCAGGAGTATTGCAAGAGAAGCAGGTTCAAGAACTAAAATGGCTGTATGGTCCAAAAATCCTAATGTAGATCCTGTAGGTTCATGTGTAGGTGTAAACGGTTCCAGAGTTAATGCGGTTGTATCTGAACTTAACGGTGAAAAGATTGACATCATTAATTGGAGCAAGAACCCTGCCAACCTTATTGAGAATGCGTTAAGTCCTGCCAAAGTTGTATATGTAGCCGCAGATGCTGAAGAAAAAACAGCACAGGTTATTGTACCTGATTATCAGTTATCACTTGCAATCGGACGAGAAGGACAGAATGCAAGACTTGCAGCAAGACTTACAGGTTTCAAGATTGATATTAAGAGCGAGTCACAGGCAAGGGATTTGGGACTTCTTGATGAAGTAGAATCTTATGCGGATGAAACTACAGAGTCTGATGATGCAGAATAAAATTAGGATGTTTGCGTATGGCAGTTAATAAAAAAATACCGCAGAGACAATGCGTAGGATGCGGTGAGTTTAAAGATAAGAAATCAATGATACGTGTTATCAAAACCAATGAAGATGAAATCTTTCTTGATGATACAGGCAAGAAAAATGGCCGTGGTGCATATATCTGTAAGACAGCCGGTTGTCTTGCCAAAGCTATAAAAAACAAAGGCATTGATCGTTCACTTAAGATGAAGATACCGGAAAATGTATATGATGAACTGATTAAGGAGATGAATAATATTGAGTCAAGATAGTATTTTGTCTATGATTGGACTGGCAAAGAGAGCAGGCAAAGTTGTAAGCGGAGAGTTCTCAACTGAAAAAGCGGTAAAAGAAAATAAAGCAAAACTTGTTATCGTTTCGGAGGATGCTTCAAATAACACAAAAAAACTTTTTTCCAACAAATGTTTTTTCTATAATATTCCTGTAATAATGTATTCGGATAAAGTTAGTCTTGGTCATTCAATAGGACAGGAACTTAGAACATCAGTTGGAATCATTGATGAAGATTTTGCAAAAGCAATAATTTCAAAATATGAAAAAATAGATAATAAATAAATGCCCGGATAGGGATTTGGAGGTTTAGATTAGCTTAATGAGAGTACACGAATTAGCAAAAGAACTGAATATTAATTCAAAAGAATTACTTGAATTTTTATCATCAAAAAACGAGAAGATTAAAACATCCAGCAATTCTGTTTCTGAAGATGAAATTGCTTTAGCTAAAAAGCAGTTTGTCAAGAAAGAACAGAAGCCGGTTACAGAAAATAAGCCTGAATTAAAAGAGACTAAGGAAGTCAAAGAAACTAAAGAACAGCCTAAAGAAGAATCAGCACAGGCTCCTAAGCAGGACGCACCTGTCAAGAAAAAAATCGTTTCCGTATATAACCCACAAAACAGCGGACGGAAGGATATCAGGGATTCACAGCGTAAAAATAATAACAGGGACAGAAACCGTAATGGTTCCAATGACAATAGAAGAAATGAAAAACCTATTGACAGGCCACAGGGAATCCGTCCTTTAGAAAGACCACAAGGTGCCATAAGACCAAGTGACAGGGTTAATGTAAAACCAGATAAACAACAGGGAGACAGACCGGCAAGAAGCGGTGACAGACCTTATGGTGACCGTAACCAGGGAGACAGATCACAGAGAAACAATAACAGACCTTATGGTGACAGAAACCAGGGAGACAGACCTGCAAGAAACGGTGACAGACCTTATGGTGAAAGAAACCAGGGGGACAGACCACAAAGAAACGGAGACAGACCTTATGGTGACCGTAACCAGGGAGACAGACCACAGAGAAATAATGACAGACCGGCAAGAAATGGCGGAAGGTTTAATGATAAATTCCAGGGTGGAAAGCCTGAATTTAACAAAGAAGATAACGGCAGCAGACCACAGAGAAACAATGACAGACCTGCAAGAAGAGATGATAGAAATTCAGGTGCATTTGACGGAGCTGATGCTTTAAAAGACAGAGAAGCAAAAGACCAGCGTAACAGAGACAGAGAGAACAATCGTAAGAAGAATAATGATTTCCGCGATAAGACGGAAAAGCTTGAAAATACAAAGGCTCTTGAAAAGAATCTTCTTAACAAGAAGAAAAAAGAAGAAGCCGATGAAGATGTAATCAAGACACTTATTCTTCCTGATACACTTACAATCAAGGAACTTGCTGATAAGATGAAAGTCCAGCCTACAGCCCTTGTTAAGAATTTATTCCTTAAAGGACAGATTGTTACAATCAATCAGGATATTGATTTTGCAACGGCTGAAGAAATTGCCCTTGAATATAACTGTATATGCGAACATGAAGTTAAAGTAGATGTTATAGCAGAACTTCTCAAGGATGAGGATGATCCTGAAGATACACTTGTGCCAAGACCACCTGTTGTATGCGTTATGGGTCACGTTGATCATGGTAAAACATCACTTCTTGATGCTATCAGATCATCCAAAGTAACAGAAAAAGAAGCCGGTGGTATTACCCAGCACATCGGTGCTTACACAGTAGATGTAAACGGACAGAGTGTAACATTCCTTGATACTCCGGGACATGAAGCATTTACTGCCATGCGTCTTCGTGGTGCTAAATCAACAGATATTGCAATACTTGTAGTTGCAGCAGACGATGGTGTTATGCCACAGACTATTGAAGCTATTAACCATGCTAAAGCAGCAGGAATTGATATTGTAGTTGCAGTAAACAAAATTGATAAGCCAAGTGCCAATGTTGAGCGTGTTAAACAGGAACTTACAGAATATGATCTTATTGCTGAAGACTGGGGTGGTTCTACAATTTTTTGTCCTGTATCTGCTCATACCGGAGAAGGTATCGATAACCTTCTTGAAATGCTTTTACTTACAGCTGAAATGCGTGAATTAAAGGCAAACCCTAACAGAAAAGCAAGAGGTCTTGTGATAGAAGCTAAACTTGATAAAGGAAGAGGCCCTGTAGCAACAATCCTTGTCCAGAAAGGTACTTTACATGTAGGAGATTTTATTGCAGTAGGACCATGTCATGGTAAAGTAAGGGCAATGATCGATGATAAGGGAAGAAGAATCAATGAAGCAGGTCCATCAACTCCTGTAGAAATTATCGGTCTTAATGATGTTCCTAATGCAGGTGATATTTTCATCTCGCCAAAGACAGATAAGGAAGCAAAGACATTTGCCGAAACATTTATCGCAGAAGGCAAGAACAGACTTGTTGAAGAAACTAAATCAAAAATGTCTCTTGAAGATTTATTCTCACAGATTCAGGCGGGTAACCTTAAGGAACTTGACATTATCGTTAAAGCTGATGTGCAGGGTTCCGTGGAAGCCGTTAAGCAGAGTCTTGTGAAACTTTCAAATGATGAAGTAATTGTTAAAGTAATTCATGCCGGTGTCGGTGCAATCAATGAATCCGATGTTATCCTTGCATCTGCTTCAAATGCCATTATTATCGGATTTAACGTAAGACCTGATAATCAGGCCCGTGATATTGCCGAAAGAGAAAATGTTGACTTACGTCTCTATCGTGTAATTTATCAGGCTATTGAAGACGTGGAAGCAGCTATGAAGGGTATGCTTGATCCAAAATATGAGGAAAAGGTTATTGGTACAGTTGAGGTAAGACAGACATATAAAGCATCTGTAATTGGTACAATAGCCGGTTCTTATGTATTAGATGGTATGGTAACAAAGAATTCATCTGTAAGAGTAACCCGTGGTGATGATTTGATTTATGACGGACCAATTGCTTCGTTAAAAAGATTTAAAGATGATGTTAAAGAAGTTAAAGCCGGATATGAATGTGGTATTGTTCTTGAAAAGTTTAATGACATTAAAGAAGGCGATATGATGGAAGTTTATACAATGGTAGAAATTCCAAGATAGAGGTGATTGATTTGCGTAAAAACAGTATTAAAATGACACGAGTTAATAATGAGGTTCTAAGAGAACTCAGTAATATAATTCGCAGCGAAATAAAAGATCCCAGAATCAATCCGATGACATCTGTTGTTGCGGTTGATGTGGCACCTGATTTAAAGACCTGTAAAGCATATATAAGTGTTCTGGGAGATAAAGACTCCCAGGACAGCACTATAACCGGTTTAAAGAGTGCCGCTTCTTATATCAGAACACTTTTGGCTAAGACAGTCAATTTAAGGAATACTCCTGAAATAACTTTTATACTTGACCAGTCGATTGAATATGGCGTTAATATGTCAAGACTGATTGATGAGGTAAATGGAAATGATAAATAGTATTGATGAAATACTTTTGAATGTTAAAAATGTAGGAATAACCGGACATGTCAGACCTGACGGTGACTGTGTGGGTTCAACTTTGGGACTTTATAATTATATCTGCGATAATTACAAGAATATAGAAGCTACCGTATATCTTGAAGAGTTTGAAAAATGTTTTTCTTTTATTAACGGCAGTGATAAAGTATTGCATGATTGTGACAATGAGAAAAAATATGATGTTTTTATTATATTAGACTGTGGTGACATTAACAGAGTTGCTAATTTTATACGTCCTGTTATTATGAATGCTGATAAAACGGTATGCATAGATCATCATACATGTAATCTTGCATTTGCAGATATAAATCACGTACTTCCTGATTTGAGTTCCACCTGCGAAGCACTTTATGAGTTATTAGACAGTAGTAAAATATCTAAAAATACCGCAGAAGCATTATATACGGGAATCATACATGATACGGGTGTATTGAAATACCAGTGCACAACAAAACGTACCATGGAAATTGCAGGAGAACTGATGTCGAAAGGTATTGATTACACCTCAATAATAGATGACACTTTTTTCAGAAAAACTTATATCCAGAATTATATGCTGGGACTTGCACTGATTAACAGCAGGCTTGTGCTTGACGGAAAACTTATATATTCTTACCTGCCTTATGATGTTTTATCGGAACACAATGTGCCGGGAAGAGATCTTGGAGGAATTATAGACCAGTTAAGGTTTACTGAGGGTGTTGAAGCAGCTTTATTTATGTACGAGCTTCCTGACCATGCGATTAAAGGCAGTTTAAGATCTGTAGACAAGGTAGACGTTAATATTATTGCTAACTGCTTCGGTGGAGGCGGACATGTCCGTGCAGCAGGTTTTACCGCAGGAATTCCTTATGAAGAAGTAGTAAAAAAAGTAATAACAGAATTGAAAAAACAGGTTGAAAAATGTATAACGGAATAATTAATGTATATAAAGAATCCGGATTCACATCCCACGATGTTGTAGCAAAACTTCGTGGGATTTTACACCAGAAAAAAATCGGACATACAGGAACACTTGACCCTGAAGCCACAGGAGTTCTTCCTGTATGCCTTGGTAATGCTACCAGACTTTGCGATATGATAACCGATAAAAGCAAAGAGTACAGGGCAGTACTTTTACTGGGAATATCCACCGATACCGAAGATGCCACAGGGAAAATATTAAGCCGTAAAGCTGTTAATGTGACAGCAAAAGATATCGAAAAAACCATAAATTCATTTGTCGGTAAATACAATCAGGTCCCTCCTATGTATTCGGCACTTAAAGTAAATGGACAAAAATTATGTGATCTTGCAAGAAAAGGTGTTGAAATAGAAAGAAAACCAAGGGAAGTATTTATCTATGACATAATAATCGAAAAAATAGATATTCCCGAAGTTACAATGACAGTGAAATGCTCCAAAGGAACATATATCCGTTCATTATGCCGTGATATCGGAGAGAAACTTAACACCGGTGGTACAATGAAATCACTTGTAAGAACCAAAACCGGAATTTTTAACATTGAAAATGCAGTCAGATTATCTGAAATATCAAAATGTGTGGCAGATAACAATATTGCTTCACTTATAATGCCAACGGACAGTTTTTTTAATGATTATCCTGCCGTGAATGTATCCGGAAGAAATGAAATGCTTGTAAAAAACGGAAATATGATTATTCTCCCGGAATTTAAAGGCAATAATATTAAAGTATATCTGTCAGATGGTGTATTTGCCGGAATATACGGATATGATGAGGTCTCGCACAGTTATAAACCGAGAAAAATGTTCCCTGTCCAATAAATCACGGAAAAGAGTAATTGTATGTTATATGTTAAAGATAAAAACTTTATTTCAAAAGAAAATACAGTAGTGACTTTTGGTAAGTTTGACGGTATTCATAACGGGCACAGGCTTCTTATCGAAAAAGCTGTCAGAATTGGTCACGAGCAGGGAATTAAGGTAGTCCTTTGTACTTTTAATATGGATAACTGGAACGCAAAACCGCAAAAAGCAATAACGACACCGGATGAACGTGCATATATCTGTGAAAAATACGGCATAGATGTACTTTATGAATATCCCTTTGACAATGAAATTGCCGGAATGTTGCCGGAAGAATTTTTAAAATACTTCCTGAAAGAAAAACTTAATGCCAAATTTGTTGTAATAGGTGCCGACTGGAGATTCGGAAAAAACAGGTCGGGGGATGCAGCTTTGTTAAAAGCATACGAAGATAAATATTGCTACAGTTCATATGTTATCGAAAAAGAAACTTATAATAATACAGAGATAAGCAGCACATGGATAAGAAATGAAATAGAAAAATCAGACCTGTCAACTGTAAAAAAACTTCTGGGTTATGATTATTTTTTCAAAGGAAAAGTGGTTCACGGTAAACAGCTGGGAAGAACAATCGGTTTTCCTACCCTTAATCTGATACCTTCTCCAAATAAAATATTACCTGAATATGGTGTTTACGAATCTGAAGTAGTAATTGACAATCTCATGTATAAAGGCGTTACGAATATTGGAATCAGACCTACAATCGATGACGGAACTTATGTTACCGTTGAAACATTTGTACTTGATTTTGATGAGGATGTATATGATTCGGATGTAATTATCAGACTGAAAAAATTTATACGTCCTGAACAGAAATTTGATTCGGTTAACGGATTAAAGAAACAGCTTGAAGCAGATATAGCCTTTGTAAGAGGATAACAAGCGCTAACAAGCGCTAATCAGAAAATACTTGCCATTAATTATTCTTTATGGTAATATAAATGAGTATTTGACCAGCCGATGCTCAGATTCGGGACACTCCGACCTGATTCTTGGTGTCAGGCGATAATTAATATTTAAGGAGGAAATTATAATGATTTCTAAAGAAAAGAAAACACAGATTATTGCTGAGTATGGAAGAAAAGAAGGAGATACAGGATCTCCAGAAGTACAGATTGCATTACTCACAGAAAGAATCAAAGAACTCACAGAGCACTTAAAGGTAAACCAGAAGGATCATCATTCAAGAAGAGGTCTTCTTAAGATGGTAGGACAGAGAAGAGGCTTACTTGAATATCTTAAGAAAAATGATATTGAAGGATATCGTGAACTTATTGCTCGTTTAGGAATTAGAAAATAATTTCGATATGGGGACGGAGTTTCCGTCCCCTGTTTTTTGATACAGAAGTTATACGAGACCACTGAAAAGAACGGCGCCTTTCTGTTTTTTTCAGTAGTTTCGGGCTTCTGTAAATAATAATAAGGCGTATGCCAAATAAGGAGAGAAATATGTACAAAAGTTTTAGTATGGATTTAGCCGGAAGAACTCTTACAGTTGATGTTGACAGAGTTGCAAAGCAGGCTAACGGTGCAGCATTTATGCACTATGGTGATACTGTTGTGTTATCTACGGCAACAGCTTCTGAAAAGCCAAGGGATGGTGTTGATTTTTTCCCACTCAGCGTAGAATACGAAGAAAAATTATATGCTGTCGGTAAGATACCTGGCGGATTTAATAAGAGAGAGGGAAAGGCTTCTGAAAATGCCATTCTTACATCAAGAGTAATTGACAGACCTATGAGACCTCTGTTCCCTAAGGATTACAGAAATGATGTTACAATCAATAACCTTGTAATGTCAGTAGACCCTGATTGCAGTCCGGAACTTACAGCAATGCTTGGTTCTGCAATTTCGGTTGCAATTTCTGATATTCCTTTTGACGGACCTTGTGCTACCACACAGGTAGGTATGATTGACGGAGAATTCGTAATCAACCCATCAGGAAGTCAGATGGCAGTATCTGATCTTAAATTAACAGTTGCTTCTACAAGAGAAAAAGTAATTATGATTGAAGCAGGTGCCAATGAGATACCTGAAGCCAGAATGATTGAAGCAATTTACAAGGCTCATGAGGTTAATCAGCAGATAATTGCATTTATTGATAAGATTGTTGCTGAATGCGGAAAACCAAAACACGAATATACAAGCTGTGCTATTCCTGAGGAATTATTTGCAGCAATTAAAGAAATTGTTCCACCTGCTGAAATGGAAGAAGTAATGTTTGCACCTGAGAAGCAGGTTCGAGAAGAAAGAGTCAGAAACCTCAAAGATATGCTCTGTGAAAAGTTTGCTGATAAAGAAGAATGGCTTCCGCTTATTGACGAAGCTGTTTACCAGTATGAAAAGAAAACAGTCCGTAAGATGATTCTTAAAGACCACAAGAGACCTGACGGACGTGAAATTACACAGATCCGTCCACTTGCCGCAGAAGTTGATATCATTCCAAGAGTTCATGGTTCTGCAATGTTTACAAGAGGTCAGACTCAGATTTGTAACGTATGTACACTTGCACCTCTTTCAGATGCACAGAAGATAGATGGTCTTAATGATCAGGAAACATCAAAGAGATATATGCACCACTATAATTTCCCTGCTTATTCGGTAGGCGAGACAAAGGTTTCAAGAGGTCCGGGACGTCGTGAAATCGGTCACGGTGCTTTAGCAGAAAGAGCACTTATACCTGTTCTTCCTTCAGTAGAAGAATTTCCATATGCAATAAGAACTGTTTCGGAAACATTTGAGTCAAACGGTTCTACATCAATGGCATCTACATGTGCATCATGTATGTCATTAATGGCTGCCGGTGTTCCTATTAAGAAAATGGTTGCCGGTATTTCATGCGGTCTTGTAACAGGTGAGACAGATGATGACTTTGTACTTTTGACAGATATCCAGGGACTTGAAGATTTCTTTGGAGACATGGACTTTAAGGTAACAGGTACAAAGGATGGTATCACAGCAATCCAGATGGATATTAAGATTCATGGCCTTACAAGACAGATTGTTGAAGGTGCTATTGCGAGATGCCGTGAAGCAAGATTCTTTATCATGGATAACTGTATGAGTAAAGCAATTGCAGAACCTCGTAAGGAAGTTGGCAAATATGCTCCAAAAATTATTCAGATTCAGATTGATCCTGCTAAGATTGGTGATGTTGTCGGTCAGAGAGGTAAGACAATTAATGCCATAATTGAAGAAACAGGCGTTAAAATTGATATAACAGATGATGGTGCGGTATCTGTATGCGGAACTGACAAAGAAGCGATGGATAAGGCAGTTAAATATATCCAGACCATTGTTACTGATTACGAAGAAGGACTTGTCCTTGAAGGTAAAGTAATAAGCATTAAAGAGTTTGGTGCCTTTGTTGAGTTCGCCCCTGGCAAAGAGGGAATGATTCATATTTCCAAAGTAAGCAAAGATAGAATTGAACATGTTGAAGATGTCCTTACACTTGGCGATGTTGTTAAGTGTGTATGTCTTGGAAAAGATAAGATGGGACGATACAGCTTTAGTATTAAAGATTTAAAACCTGAAGATAAATAGGAGGTTTTTATGTCAGGACATTCAAAATTTGCAAATATTAAGCATAAAAAAGAAAAAAATGATGCTGCCAAGGGTAAGATTTTTACCCGTCTTGGTAAAGAATTGATGGTTGCTGTTAAGGAGGGCGGACCGGATCCTAACAATAACAGTAAGTTAAGAGATGTAATTGCAAAAGCTAAATCAAACAATATGCCTAACGATACTATCGACAGAAGTATCAAAAAGGCTGCGGGAGACGCCAATGCTGCTAACTTTACTGCAATTACATATGAAGGATACGGACCTAATGGTACAGCAATTATCGTAGAAACATTAACAGATAACAAGAATCGTACTGCTTCTAATGTGAGAAATGCTTTTACAAAGGGTGGCGGTAATGTCGGTACTCCGGGATGTGTTTCTTTTATGTTTGATACAAAGGGACAGATTCTCATCAATAAAGAAGAGTGCAGCATGGATTCTGACGAACTTATGATGTTAGCACTTGACGCAGGTGCCGATGATTTTAATGATGAAGATGAAGATGCCTTTGAGATTCTTACTAACCCTGATGACTGCGGTACTGTAAGAGAAGCTTTGGAAAAAGCAGGCCTTAAACTTGATCAGGCTGAAGTAACCATGATTCCTCAGACATGGGTAGAACTTACAGACCCGGCTGATATTAAGCAGATGAACCGTATTCTTGATCTTCTTGATGATGATGACGATGTTCAGGCTGTGTACCATAACTGGGATATGCCTGATGAGGAATAATCTTGAGAGTTGAAGAGTTTAAAATGGAACGGGAGAACCTCGTTAAAGCGGGAGATATAGTAAACATAACAGAAGGAGTTCTTCCTTCAAGCTGGTATTACACAATAGAGCCTGCGGTTGCGATGTCGAGAAATTATAAATTTCCTGAAAGAATAAAATCAAAAAGTGGAACCGTAATTGGAATTGACAGGACTGACAGAGGTTTTTTCGTAAAAGTAGAATTTAACGAATAGAAATTCATTTTATAAAAAGAGAGTTCACAGTGTGGACTCTCTTTTTAATAACTCAACATTAATTATACTGATTACCGGAACTGTTTTCTTATTAATTTTACCTATAAGCACATTAATAACAGTATCACAGATTTCCTTCGACTTAATATCTACAGATGTAAGCTGTGGTTTTACAAGGCTGCATATCTCTGAGTCTCCCACGCAAAGAATTTCAATATCTTCCGGTATTTTATAATTTTTCTTTTGTAATATAATTGAAGCATAAGCTGCCAGTTTTTCGCTTTTGCACAGTACAACATCAGGAATCTTTTCTTTATCTATAAGGGTATTGATATATTTCTCAACATATGACATATCACGGCACAGCTGAGTGAAATCGGGGTCTGCATCCATACCTGCAAAATCGTAAGCATTATGAAGTCCTGTAAGTATATTTTTTACGCCAAAAGACATTCTTTCAAATAAGAAGAGTATTTTCTTTTTCTCTTTTCTGATATATTCTTTAGCTATATTTTCAATAAATGAAGATATATTGTTATTAACATAACACAGATTTACATTATCCACATTATCAAAATACCCGTTAATTATTACCGACGGTATGGTTATTTCTTTAAGCAGGTTGATATTTTCTTCAATGGAATATGTAAGGAAATCGTGTCCATCAATTATTATTCCTGAAAAATTTTCACTTAAATAACGTTCGAGCATATTTTTTTTTGCAGTTTCATCCTGATTACAGCAGGCGATAGCAGTTTTGTATCCGCTTTTGTATAATGAATCGCTTAAATAGGTGATTTTATCTGCCATATTACCACTGTCTGTACCTGAACACATATAAACAATCGTATTATTGGTATGCCTGCTGTAATCGTTCTTTTTAATAAAATTATTATCTTCGATAATCTTTTGGACTCTGTCCCTTGTAGATTTACTGACTTTTTTATCATTATTGATTACTCTTGAAACGGTAGCGATTGATACGCCGGCTTTGTCTGCAATGTCATATATATTCACATCAATCTCTCCTTGCTTTACTAAGTCTTACATTATTATGTTTTATTCCTACAAAAAAAGCAAGAAAATATATATTTATTATGGTCATTCTTGTAAAAAAGTGTTAATATTAACTCCGGTTATACCGATAAAAAATACATAAGTATAATTATGTACATTTGGAGGTTTTTAATGAAATTTCTTAATCTTATAAAAAAACACTGGAAAGCGTCATCAGCACTCGTTGCTATAGTAATTCTAACCGTTATATTTGTAGTAATTGTTAAGGCAAGTACGGTACAGCTTACAGTTAATCTTGCAAGTATTAATTTCACAGAAGGTCAGAATTCACAGGCAATTACAGCCAGTGTAGCTTTAAATCTTGACAATGATGCCGGAATCGTAGGATGGAACTGGTCCATGAATGATCCGGAAGTTGCAACGGTAAGTAATAATGAAGGAGCCGGTATGGTATATTCCAAAGGAGCCGGAAAGACTAACCTTGTTGTTAAGTATTCATTAACGGATGGAACAAGCGCAAGTAAATCTGTTCCCGTCACAGTTCCTCTTGTTGTTAATTACAGTTCCATAAACGGTATACTTACAGCCGGAGCATATGGAACCGTTACATGTAATGCTGCATCTACCAAGAATGTAGAATGGTCTTCATCTAACAGCAGCGTTGTATCTGTTGCAAAAGATGTGGGACAGTCTCCTAACGGAGGGGTAGCTACAATTACGGCAGTAAGCGGAGGAACCGCTACAATAACAGCTTCCATACCTTCTGATTCTTTATCTTACAGTTTTCAGATAACAGTAGGTGTATCTATTATTGATGATGAAATCACTGTTAATCAGAATGAATCAAAAACAATTGCCACAAACAGCAATTCAGCTTCTGATGTATACTGGTGGACAGACGATCCGGAAGTTGCAACAGTAAGCAATGGTATTGTACAGGGTATATATGCGGGTACAACAACAGCATATGCAAGCTGTAAAGAGGGTGATTATTCAGGTAATGCAGGTGATTCTATTACGGTAAAGGTACCTTATGTTGTAAATTCACCAAACACAACAGTTCTTGTGGGTGATAAGTTATCTTTTACAACATCTGCCAAACCATCTGAGGTTAATTATGCTTCAAGCAATAATAATATAATATATTATGACCAGACAACAGGTATGTTCAATGCCGTAGGAACAGGAACAGCCGATATTTCCGTTACATGGCGTGGCGATACAAGAACGGTTACCGTAAGCGTCATTGATGGTATCTCTCTTTCCACATCAGAGATTTCCCTTAACATTGGTGATTCCCAGAAAGTAACAGCTACAGTTACCAACACAACAACCCCTGTACATTGGTCAATCGCAGATCCTGCTGTTGCATCTTTCAATGTTGAAGATGACGGACTTACAGTAACAGTTACCGCATTGTCACAGGGCAACACAGGATATACAACATTAATTGCATCCCAGGAAATTAACGGTGTCGTCAAGACATATTCCTGCCGTGTCAATGTACTTAATCCTGTAAACAGTCTGGCACTTTTGTATAATGGTGCCCAGATTACCAAAGAAATTTCTATTGAAAAAGGCAATAGTATATATATCACCGCATTTTTAAACCTTGGTGAGTCAACAGTTCCTGATAATACCAAACTCAGCTGGGTATCATCGGACAACGGAATCATTTCAGTAACTCCTGCTACAACAGAAGGACAGCAGCAGTTAGCTGAAATCAAGGCAGTATCAGGCGGTAAGGCAACCGTAACAGTCGTATCCGATGACGGTTTGTTTATTGCAACTGCTGATTTCTATGTAACAGAAGGTGTTACAGGAATCTATCTTGACAAAGAAAGTGTTACTGCACAGATGTCTTTGGAAAAGTATCAGTTAAAAGCAACTATAACTCCTGAGACGGATGGTGTTGATAATACTGTTATATGGTCCTCTCTTAATCCTGCGGTTGTTACCGTTGATCAGAACGGACTTGTAACATTTGTGGGTCCGGGTGAGACTTATGTAAGTGCGACATCTGCAGCCGACACAAGCAAGGTTGCTTATTGTAATTTCATAATTACCCAGCAGGTAGAGGGTGTAAGTATGGATTTTAAGTCAATTACAATGAATGTTGGTGATGAAAACAGACTTACTTATGTGATTACACCTGACAATGCATCTAATAAAAATGTTACTTTTTCTTCATCTAATGAAAATGTTGTTAAAGTTGATAATACAGGGATGGTTACAGCTGTTTCAAGCGGCAGCGCAACCGTAATTATACAGACCGAAGACGGCGGTTATATTGATATGACCAATATTACCGTTTTACAGCCGGTAAAAGAAATTGTTCTTTCACAGACCGAAATGACCGTAAAGAAAGGTACAATATTCTGGCTGAATGCAACTGTACTTCCTGAAACTTCCGATAATAAGAAGATTACATGGAATACTTCCGATAAATCACTTGCCACAGTTGATCCTGACGGAAAGGTAACAACGTTAGCCGTAGGAACTGTTACAATCTCTTGCGTAAGTGAGGACACCGGTGTTGTTGCATATTGTGTTGTTGAAATTACAGAGCCGGTTACAGGGCTTACGTTAAATTCTTACCATGAAGAAATTGTAAAAGGAACAAGATTCGTTATTGTACCTACAGTTCTTCCTGTTGAAGCACCGGATAAGAGAGTGACTTATGTATCAAGTGATCCTGAAATTGCATCAGTTGATGAAAATGGTGTTGTTACAGGTCTAAAGGGCGGAAGCTGTGAGATTATTGTAACAACCGTTGAAAGTTCACTTAAAGCAACCTGTACAATACAGGTAAAAGAATATGTATCTTCCATTGAGATACACAATGCAAAAGAGATTATGAATATCGGTGATACATTGCAGCTCAGTGCAGATGTACAGACAGAAAGTGCATCTAACAGAAAGGTAATCTGGTCAACAAGCAATTCAGGTATTGCAACTGTAGACCAAAGCGGTAAAGTAACAGGCATTACTCCGGGAACTGTAGTTATTACAGCACTTGCAGCTGACGGAAGCGGGGTAAGTGCTTCAGTTGCAATAAGGGTTATCAATCCTGTAACTTCTATTACATTAAGTGAAGGTAAAATAACCATATATGTCGGTGATACACATAATATAGTAGCAACAATCCATCCTGAGAATGCGTCTATCAAGGGAATTGAGTGGACATCGGATGACCCAACAATAGCAAAAGTATATTCAGACGGTGATGTTGTTGGTATAGCACCCGGAAGAACAATTGTTAATGCCACCTCAACCGATACTAACGAGGTCGTTGCACATTGTACGGTAATTGTCAAACCTATTATAAATGCATCATCTATTTCAATTAATTCATCGGAAATTATTATGCTCAAAGGTAAGACAAGGAAACTTACTGCAAGATTATACCCGCTTAATTCCAATGAAGGAGTCAACTGGCTGTCAACAGATACATCCGTTGTACAGGTTGATGCAAACGGCAATATTGTAACAGTAGGTGCCGGTTCGTGTGATGTTGTTGCATACAGTTCTTCAGGAACTGTTGAGGATCATTGTACGATATATTCTATTGCTATGAGCCATACAGATCTTAAGATGGAACAGTATGATACATTTAACCTGTATGTAGATGGAGCTCCTAGAAAGGTGTCATGGAGGACATCTAACCCAAGGATTGCATCAGTTACACAAAATGGTGTGGTAACAGGACGTATGCCTGGAGAATGTACAATTACGGCAACAATTGACGGCAAGACTGTATCTTGTTTCGTTAAGATATATGCTGTAGATCCCGGCAAATTTATAAACCGCAGAAAATAATTCCTTAACAAAAACTTAAATATTTACCTTGTTGATTTTACATAAGTGCTATGCTATATTTAGGCTAATGTTAATTAGCAAGAGGAGATTATTATGAATGACGATTTTAATATGGAAGATGAATTAGCCAATTCAATTGCACAGATTATAGACGAAGAAACATCAGAAGCAGAAGATATGTACAGGGATAAGCTCGACAATAAAGCCAATAAGACTGAACCTGTGGATGAAGATGACGATGATTATGACGATGACGATAATAACAATAACAAGCGCAAGTTGTTTATAATCATAGGAGCAGTAGCAGTTTCCGTTATATTAATTGTGACAGCAATTGTATTTTTACTCAAATCCGCTGTTAATAAGAGTAAGAACAATTACGGATATTACCAGAACCTCGCATACGAGGCAAAAGATACCGATAAAGATTATGACAAAGCAGTAGAATATTTTAATAAAGCTTTGAAATATAAAGATACTCTTTTGAAGAATGAAAATGTTACGGTAGACGGTAAATCTGTTAAATCATCGGAAATTCTTGTAAAAGATATGCTTAATCTCAGGGATTGTTATGATAAATTAGGCAAGACAGATGAAGAAATTACAATCCTTAATGAAGCCCTTACTTATGACAGCGTTAATACCAATGTTATATATTATCTTATTCAATTGTATGGAGATAACAAGAATTACAAATCTATGTCAGAACTTTACGATACAGTAAGTGCCGATGAGAATGTAACTAAAGATGTATTAAGCCTTTTTAAGAATTATGCATGTCAGGATCCTGTTATCACACCTGCCGAAGGTGAGTATTCAAAGAGTCAGACAGTAGGTTTTTTGCAGGTTAACGGATGTAAGATTTACTATACAATGGATGGCAGTGACCCTGTTAAAAATGGAAGTCTTTATACTCAGGATATTACCCTTGATAAAGAAGGAACTTATGAATTTAAGTATTATATGACTAATGAATACGGATTTAAGTCCGATATTTTTACTACAAAATATACAATTACATTTAAGGCACCTGACGGACCTAAGATAACTCCTGCAAGTGGTTCTTATTCAACATCATCCGAGCAACGTATAGTTGTTGGAAATATTCCTACCGGTGCTAAGGCATATTATGAAATATCCCATGATGGAGCCGTTACACCTACAACAGACAGTACAGAGTATACTGAACCTGTTGTTATGCCTGAGGGAAGTTTTTTCTTCTCTGTTATTATTATTGATGAAAACGGTCTATCAAGTAATGTTGTTACTAACACATACACTTTGAAGAAAGTTGATAAATTTGATTCAAGTGCGGCTGAACAGCTGATATGGTCTACACTAATTAAGAACAAAGTAATTAATGATAACCATAAGACAGAAGAAGATGGGCTTTTTGAAATGACATATAATTCCAAAAAGTCAATAAATGGTAAGAGTATCTGGCTATTTTCTGTAAGTATTGACGATGAAAAACAGGATTATTTTTATGGATGTGATTCAGCGTCAGGTGATATTTACAAAATAACTGAAAAAGAAGGTAAATTTGAGTTAAGTGAATTAACTTACAAATACAAACAATAAATACCAAAAAAGATAACTTAAGGGTCGTCATATTAATGACGGCCTTTATTTTTTACCGCGAAAAATAATGTTTTTACGTTTTTTTTATTTATTTTTGAAAAAAATTATTGAAATAAACCTTATGAATGTATACAATGTTATGGAGATTATTTTTTGGAGGTGTACTATGTACAAAATACTCAAAGCTGAAAAACTGGCTGATAAGATATATCTTATGGATGTTGAAGCTCCACGTGTTGCCAAATCATGTGAGCCTGGTCAGTTTATTATAGCAAAGCTAGATGAAAAAGGTGAAAGAATACCTCTCACAATTTGTGATTATGATAGAGAAGCAGGAACAGTTACTATCGTATTCCAGACAGTAGGTGCTTCCACAACTAAGATGGCAGAATTACAGGCAGGAGATTCTCTGGAAGATTTCGTAGGACCTCTTGGATGTGCTTCTGATTTAATTGATGAAGATATAGAAGAATTAAAGAAAAAGAAAATTCTTTTTGTTGCCGGCGGTGTAGGAACAGCACCTGTATATCCACAGGTTAAATGGCTCCATGCACACGGTATAGATGCAGACGTTATTGTAGGTTCCAAGACTAAGGATTTATTAATCCTTGAAAAAGAAATGGAAGCTGTTGCAGGCAATCTTTATGTAACAACCGATGACGGAAGCTACGGAAGAAGCGGAATGGTAACAGATACAATTAAATATCTTGTTAACGAAAAAGGCATTAAGTATGATCATTGTGTGGCAATTGGACCAATGATTATGATGAAATTCGTATGTCTCCTTACAAAAGAGCTTGAGATTCCTACAGTTGTCAGCCTTAACCCAATAATGGTTGATGGAACAGGTATGTGTGGTGCATGCCGTGTACAGGTAGGTTCAGAAATTAAATTTGCCTGTGTAGACGGTCCGGAATTTGACGGACATCTTGTTGATTTTGACCAGTCAATGAAGAGACAGCTTATGTATAAGACAGAAGAAGGCAGAGCTATGTTGCGTCTTACAGAAGGCGACACACACAAAAATGGCGGCTGCGGCTGTGGAGGTAATTAAGAATGGTAGACGTTATGAATAAAGTTCCCGTAAGAGAACAGAAACCGGAAGTAAGAGCAAAGAACTTTGAAGAAGTTTGTCTTGGATACAATGAAGAAGAAGCAATGGCTGAAGCTTCAAGATGTTTAAATTGTAAGAATGCAATGTGTGTCAAGGGATGCCCTGTATCAATTAACATTCCTGCATTCATTCACGAAGTTAAGGAAGGTAATTTTGCTGAAGCATATAGAATTATCAGCGAATCATCAGCACTTCCTGCTGTATGCGGACGTGTATGCCCACAGGAGACACAGTGTGAAGGCAAGTGTATCCGTGGAATCAAAGGTGAAGCAATTGCAATCGGTAAGCTTGAAAGATTCGTAGCTGACTGGGCAAGAGAGAATGGAATTTCCCCAGAAGCACCTAAAGAAAAGAAAGGCAAAAAGGTTGCAGTTATTGGTTCAGGTCCTTCAGGACTTACATGTGCCGGCGATCTTGCCAAGATGGGATATGACGTAACAATTTTTGAAGCATTACATAAAGCAGGCGGTGTACTTGTATATGGTATTCCTGAATTCCGTCTTCCTAAGGAAACGGTTGTTCAGGCTGAAGTTGAAAACGTTAAAAAACTTGGTGTTAAGATTGAGACTAACGTAATTGTAGGTAAGTCAGTCAGAATAGATGAGTTAATGGAAGATGGATACGAAGCTGTATTTATCGGTTCAGGTGCCGGACTTCCAAGATTTATGGGTATACCGGGAGAAAATGCCAACGGCGTATTCTCAGCTAATGAATACCTTACAAGAAGCAACTTAATGAAGGCTTTCAAGGACGAATATGATACACCTATCGTAGCAGGTACCAAGGTAGCTGTAGTCGGTGGCGGTAACGTTGCCATGGATGCTGCAAGAACAGCGTTAAGATTAGGTGCAGAAGTCCATATCGTATACAGAAGAGGCGAGGATGAGCTTCCTGCAAGAGCAGAAGAAGTACATCATGCAAAAGAAGAAGGAATCATTTTCGATTTATTAACTAACCCAACAGAAATCCTTGTAGATGAGAAGGGATGGGTTAAGGGAATGAAATGTATCAGAATGGAACTTGGTGAGGCTGACGCTTCAGGAAGAAGAAGTCCTGTAGAAGTACCTGGTTCAGAATTTGAAATGGAACTTGATACAGTAATCATGTCACTTGGTACAAGCCCTAATCCGCTTATTTCTTCAACAACCAAAGGTCTTGATATTAACAAGAGAAAATGTATTATTGCTGATGAAAATAACGGACAGACCTCTAAAATCGGTGTATTTGCCGGTGGTGATGCCGTTACAGGTGCCGCAACAGTTATTCTTGCCATGGGTGCAGGTAAAGCTGCTGCCAAAGGTATTGACGAATATCTCAGTGCAAAATAAAAATAAATTATTTAAGAAGTCTCCCATTGTTATGGGGGACTTCTTGTGTTATTATCACATTATGAAAATCAAAATAATATGCGTAGGAAAAATAAAAGAAAAATTTTATACAATGGCAATAGATGAATATGCCAAAAGGCTTTCAAGATACTGTAAACTTGAAATAATCGAGGTTGCTGACGAAAAGACCCCTGACGGCTGCAGCGAAGTTATGGAGGCGCAGATTAAGGCAAAAGAGGGTGAACGAATTAACAATGCAATTAAAGAAGATGACTATGTTATCTCCTTAGCCATTAACGGCACTAAGCTTGACTCCATTGCTTTTGCCGATAAAATCGAAAAACTCGGTGTAAACGGCGTAAGTTCAATCGCATTTATTATAGGCGGTTCGCTGGGACTTGATAATAATATCTTAAAAAGAAGCGATTACAAGCTCAGCTTTTCGGATATGACATTTCCCCATCAGCTTATGAGAGTAATTCTTTGCGAGCAGATATACAGGTGCTATAGGATTATTAATGGGGAGCCGTATCATAAGTAAGAGTGCGAGGAAAAACTATTATTGATATATGAATGAATAAATCAATCGTACTAAGGCATACTATTAAAAAAACTTGATTTCAAAATTGGCATATGATAGACTGTGAACCATGAGATTTTCGTGATATAGAATTTCTATGTTTGGTTGTTGAAATTTAGTAACTGGGGTGGTAGAATATAATTGAAAAGAATGAAAAGGACAATTTAGCGAACAAGGAGGAGGGACAAGAGATGGCTGTGTTAGCAAAACCAATTAATAGAATAGCTGTTATAAAAGAGAAAGAATCCCAAAAATTTGTGCGTGAATTTAATGAAAATAAAGTATCAAAAGATTTTTTAGATTCTTGTAAGAAAGCTGGTAAATTATTTGGCAAAAGAAAATAAGAATATGCATAAACATTTAATGTATTTTAATCCTGATGTAATGTCGTTAGAACAATCACATCAGGATTTTTCATCTAAAATGGGATGCTTTAACGCAGGAGAAGGTTATGAGAATTTTAATGATTTTATAACTTCTGAAGCTGATGAATATAAGCAAGCCGGTGATGGTGTGACCTATGTTGTCTGGAACGTATTATATGACAAGAATAATGTTGAGACTGAAAGAGAAATAGTTGCATATTATACGTTAGTTGCAACAGCAATACCATATGAAGATAGAATAAGACGTGACGAGGAGGAGGCAAAGGAAATTGGAGAGGAGTTTGATATAGAAATATGTGGAATTTCAGCAATTGAAATAAAAATGTTTGCTGTGAGTGAGAAATATCAGGACGTGTTCTTTGAATATGATGGTGAAAATCTTCCGGTTTCTGCATGGATTATGCGTAATATTATAGATTATGCACACTCATTACTAAATAATGTACTCGGTTTTAAAGCATTATTTTTACATTCACTGCCTGAGGCAGAAACCTTTTACAAAGCCAACGGATTTAATCCTGTAGAAATTAATATGCAGCCACTTCATTGTGTTGATTCGGAATATAAATCAATGTATTTGACATTAAAAGAAGTACATATGAATTATGATGATTAGCTCTATTCCCCACAAAAATATTGATTTAATTCCTAAAATATACTACAGTATAATCATAAAAAGGTAATATGTGAATATTAACAGATGTTTGACTTTTAACATTTTCTGAGTTAAAATGAAATAAATTAAGTTAAAAGGAGAATGAGAGGTATGTTTACAAGTGTATTCGGGCTTTCCATAAAATATGAAGCTTGGAATCTTCAGAATTCTTTACCTATTTATATTACAGAAAGTTACGATTTTTACACAGCATATATAGGAAATAAACGTTGTATAATGCTTACTCCGACAGAAGAAATTTCAACTCTTCCGGCACTGAAAAAACAAATTGCTAAAATACAGCAGGTTGATAATGTTCCGGTTGTATTTAAACTTGCAACAGTATCAAATTATCGAAGAAAAAGCTTTATTGAAAATAATATAGCATTTATTACTGAGAAGCAGGTTTTTCTTCCCTTTATCGGTACATTGCTTACAGATGAGAAAGAGTACCGGAAACCGGCAGAAAAATTTGTTTATTCTACGCAACAGTTATTTTTATTGTATCTGTATGGTAAGAAAAAACGATTGTATATTTCAGAAGCTGGGAAAATTCTTCCATTTACAGCAATGACACTCACCAGAGCGGTAAGACAGTTGGAAGCTACAGATTTATTCATTGTAGCAAAAGATGGAGTCAATAAGATTATTGAGTCAAAATATAATCGATATGAATTATTTGAAAAATCAAAAGTATATTTATCCACTCCTGTCCGTAAAGCAGGATATATAGAAAAAACTCAAGTTACAGAGGATATGGTATTTGCAGGGGAAACGGCACTTTCAAAAAAAACAATGTTAAATCCGAACCGGGTTGCTACTTATGCAATTAGTGAGAAAGATTATGATACAACACTTCTGACCGAAGAATTGATAGACCCTGATAAGCAGGTTCGACTTGAATTATGGGCATATGATCCGAAATATTATTCAGAAAATAACAGTGCTGATGATATCTCTGTTATTTTATCATTTGAAAATACAAACGATGAAAGAATTGAAGAAGCAGTAGATGAATTGTTAGAAAGAAGGTTGCGGGAATAATGGTCAACGGAATTATCAAATTTAAGGAGAGATTTCAGGGTTATGAAAATCAATATGTCATAATCGGTGGAACGGCTTGTGATTTGATTATGGAAAATGAGGAACTGCCATTTCGTGCTACAAAAGATATAGATATTGTACTGATTGTTGAATCCATAACTGTGGAATTCGGCAGACAATTTTGGGAATATATTAAAGAAGCAGGCTATGAGCATTTGAATAAAAGTACCGGGAATGCACAGTTTTATCGTTTTACATCTCCGAAGAGTAAAGAATATCCATATATGATAGAGATATTTTCTAAAAATCCGGATTTCATTATATTGGAAGATGATGCAGTTCTTACGCCTCTTCCGATAGATGATGAAATATCCAGTTTGTCTGCAATTCTTTTAAATGATGCATATTATGAATTGCTGAAAACCGGACATATTATGGTCGATGGGATTCCTGTATTGAGTCCGACTTGCTTAATACCATTTAAGGCTAAAGCGTGGTTGGATTTGAAAAAACGCAAATCAAGCGGAGAGCAGGTTGACAGCAAAAATATAAAGAAACATAAAAACGATGTGTTCAGATTAGCCCAGTTAATTACAGCTAATACAAGGCAGGCTCTTAATCCGGAAATAGCAGAAGATATGAAAAATTTCTTATCGGAAATGATTGACGAAGAAGTGGATTTAAAATCATTAGGCATAAAAGGAACAGATAGTAAAAAAATAATAGAAATGTTATATCAGTGTTACGGTTTGAAAGATTATTGATTTAATTCCTAAAATATACTACAGTATAATCATAGAAAGGTAATATGTGAATATTAACAGACACAGGGAGGAAATTATGAGTTACATAGAGTTAAAAGAAGTTAAAAAAATCTATAAAATGGGAGAAGTTAATATTAATGCCCTTTCAGGTGTTAATTTCTCTGTGGAAAAAGGAGAATTTGTAATAATTGCAGGTGCCAGCGGTGCAGGAAAAAGTACCATCCTTAATATCCTGGGAGGCATGGATACACCCACATCGGGAGAGATTATTGTAGACGACTGCAATATCAGTAATTACAATTCCAGACAGCTTACTACATACAGAAGATATGATATAGGCTTTGTTTTCCAGTTTTACAATCTGGTACAGAACCTTACCGTAAGGGAAAATATCGAAATGGCAACACAGATTTGTAAAAATCCTCTTGATATCGATGAAGTAATAAAAGCTGTAGGACTCGAAGAACGTAAGACCAACTTTCCTGCACAGCTTTCAGGCGGTGAACAGCAGCGAGTGGCAATAGCGAGAGCACTTGCAAAGAACCCTAAGATATTGCTTTGTGACGAACCTACGGGAGCACTTGATTATAATACGGGTAAATCAATTTTAAAGCTTCTATATGATACCTGCCGCGAAAGAAATGTAACGGTAATAGTAATTACCCACAATCTGGCACTTACGGCAATGGGCGATAAAGTAATAAAGGTAAAGAATGGACTTATATCGGAAATCGAAATCAACGAAAATCCTACACCTGTAGAAAGGATTGAGTGGTAATGAAGAAAGCATTGATAAAAGATACCTTCAGGGAAATTAAAAAAAGCTTCGGCAGATTCATATCGATTTTTGGTATTGTGCTTGTAGGTGTGGCTTTCTTTACAGGCGTAAAATCGTCGGCACGATATATGAAATACTCGGCGGATACATACTTTGACAACAACAATCTTTTTGATTTAAAGATGTATTCCAATGTTGGATTTGACGATGCGGATATAGAAAAACTTGGCAAAACAGAGGGCATAGACAGGATAGAGGGGGTTACAAGCATTGATGTAATTACCAATGTCCATGATAATGATGAGACTGTACAGATATTTTCCTACGATTTTTCATCTGACGATAACCTCAATAAAATCACATTGACAGAGGGCAGGTTTCCTGAAAATCCCGGAGAATGTGTTATTAGGGACTACGGAATTGCAAGAGAACCCATAGAGCTTGGAACAGAGCTTGCAATTAAAGACGATAACCTTAAGAGTACCTCATATAAAGTTGTAGGAAAGGTCTCAACACCATACTACCTGTCATATCAATATGACACAACAACCGTAGGAAGCGGTAAAATTTCCGATGTCCTTTTCATATCAGAAGATGAATTTACAGGTGACAGATATACAGTCCTTTTTGCTACAGTTAAAGGTGCAAAGGAGGAATATTGCTACGGTGATACGTATTTTGATATTGTTACACCTGTTAAAGAAAAAGTAATTGAAAATGCAGATGATCTTTCCGAAAAATATGCCATGCTTGGCGGTTATACTTTTTACGCCCTTGACAGAAATTCCCACTATTCCTTTGTGGATTATAAAAATTGTGGAGACAGAATGGATGCAATAGCCAAAGTATTTCCGGCATTCTTTTATCTCGTGGCAGCTCTTGTATGTCTCACAACCATGACAAGAATGGTTGATGAACAGCGAGGCGGAATAGGTACCTTAAAAGCACTTGGATATAATAAAATAAGCATTGCAGGCAAATACATAACCTATGCGCTTTTAGCATCTTTAGCAGGAGGAGTGCTTGGATGTGTGCTTGGACTTTTAACTTTCCCAAGAATTATATTTAATGCATGGAATATTGTATATACTGTGGCAGATTTTACAGAAGTTCCCCAGATTTCTATGTGCGGGCTTGCTATTATGATTGCGGTTCTTATAAACGTACTTGCAACATTTGCTTCATGCTTCTCAATGCTTACAGAGACTCCGGCATTGCTTTTAAGACCTAAGTCACCTAAGAATGGTAAAAAAGTATTTTTAGAGCATATACCATTTATCTGGAAGCATTTTAACTTCACGAAGAAAGTAACCGCAAGAAATATTTTACGTTATAAAAAGAGATTTTTTATGACTATAACGGGAATTGCAGGATGTACGGCGCTGATACTTGCAGGTTTCGGTATAAAAAACAGTATTTCAAAAGTTACGTCTGACCAGTATGGAACTATTTTTGCCTATGATATTGCAGGTGAATTCAGTGAAGCGAGTGACAAAGACTCCTTTTATGATGAATATAAAGAAAATAAAAATATCAAAGATATTTATATTATGACATCCCATATGGAAACAGCTAAAAAAAGCGAATCAGAGGATACCACTAAAAATGTGACGATTGTCAGTGTTGATGACGGAAAAAGGTATTCCGGTTTTACAGGTCTTACATATCACACAAGCAAAGAAACTGCGGTTATTCCTGAAGACGGTGCCTTGGTAACTTATAAATTGGCAAAAGATTTTAATCTTAAAGAAAATGACAACGTAGCAGTAACCATTGATGACCGGACCTATGAATTTAAAATAGCCGGAATTGTTGATATGTATGTAGGCCAGTATGTATTTGTAAATGACAGATATTATAAAGAAGTAACAGGCAGCGAACCTGATAAAAATTATTTTATCGCCAATTTAAATATTGAAGGCGATAAAGAACAGCAGGCCTTTGGTACGGAAATGATTAAGAAATACGGTATAAAATCAATTTCGTATTATAACAGTATTTCCTCTGATTTTAATGATACAATATCTTCACTCAGCATAATTACCGTAATTCTCATTATATCGGCAGGTCTTTTAGCATTTGTCGTATTATATAATCTTATAAATGTTAATCTATCAGAGAGAATACGGGAAATTGCCACTATAAAAGTCCTTGGCTTTTATGATAAAGAGGTTGCCAATTATGTATACAGGGAAAATGTTATTTTAAGTATAATAGGTGCAATTATCGGACTTGGACTTGGCAAAATACTTCATAGTTATATAATGACCGTAGTTGAAATGGATGATGTGATTTTTCCAAAGATGATTTTCTGGTATTCATACATAATATCATTTGCAATAACCATTGTATTCGGAATAATCGTTAACTTAACAATGTATAACAAATTAAAAAAGATTCCTATGGTGGAATCTCTTAAATCAGTAGAATAGTAAATTAAAAGCCTGTACCGGTTAAAGTACAGGCTTAATTTATGCCAAAATTAATTTGCAGATTTGGTTTTCTTTGAGAAAAGATATGTAAACGCACATGCCACGGCAAATAAAATAATGCCTACAATGATATTTACAGCTGAAAAAGTACATTTTTCCATCTTATAGAATATAGCAAAAGGAGAGGCTGCTATAAGTCCGAGAATTGCACAATATGTAACTGATTCAAACTTTTTAAACAACCATGAAATCAGTTTGGAAATAAGAAGGATTCCAACTATACATCCGATTGCAAAAGGTACAAGAACCGCAATGCAATGTCCTAAACCGATCCAGTTAAGATTCTTAAGGGATGAAATAAAATCTCTTATTGTACCGATAATTCCCGAATAATAACCAAGTATCATAAGGACAAGCGAACCGCTTACGCCGGGAACAATCATTGTAGCGGCAGCAACAATACCTATTGCCACAAGAATAACAATATTTTTAAAATCAACAGTAATAACGGAAGGTCCGGAATTGTTTCCGTTTGCAACTGCCATTATAACCGCAAGGGCTGCAAGTATGACAAAAGCTATGACATGGGTAAATCTCATTTTTCTTTCTTCCTTTTTAAGTGCATCGGAAGCATTGCCTATTATCTGTGGTATTCCCCCGACTATAAGTCCGGTAAAACACATACATGTCTGGAAAGCGTAATGTGACAGGCTGTATGGAATTATATATGAGAAAATTCCGATTCCGCCAATCATGCCTATAACAAGTGGGAGAAGAGTGAGAAAAGACTTCTTAAAATCTTTGATGATACTGTTAATGGAATTGATTAATTTATCATAAACGCCCATTGAAACAGCCATGGTTCCTCCGCTTACTCCGGGAATAATATTGGCTATACCGATAAAAATTCCTTTGATGATGTCAAAAATAAATTTCATAAACTTCTTATCCTCCTAAATATTCGTATTCATTTTAATTCTTTTATAAAATCCCGTCAAGAAATATAAATTCATACTTTCATTCAAATTTACATAATAATGAATAAAGAGAAACGGAGGCAGGCTATGAAACGGATTGACAACGTAATAAATTATTTACCCAAAGATATAAAAAATGTCATAGAAACCCATAGTGACAAAGATAAAATAACCGAAATCAGACTGAGGATTAACAGACCTTTAGAAGTAAAATTCAGGCGTTCCTGTTGTTTTATTGATAAAACTATTGTAACCAAGACTACAATAAAAGAAATTATGGACAAGATATGTAATTATTCACTCTATGCATACGAGGATGATATAAAACGCGGGTTTATTACCGTTAAAGGCGGCAATCGTGTAGGAATATGTGGTAAAGCGGTAATTGAAAACGGACATGTTACAACTTTAAAAAACATTTCATCCTTAAATATCAGGGTAGCCAACGAGATAAAGGGCTGCGGTGAACAATACATAAAATATATTACTGACAATAACAGCATCTGCAATACTATAATAGTTTCGCCTCCGGGATGTGGGAAAACCACACTTTTAAGGGATATTATCCGTCTTTTATCGGATGGTTATGGTAACAGAGGTTTTAATATATCGGTTATAGACGAAAGAAACGAGATTTCAGCAACGGATTTAGGGAGTCCTGAAAATGACGTTGGGATGCGGACAGATGTAATGATTAATAACAAAACCGAAGGAATAATTATGGCACTTAGAAGTATGGCTCCTGAAATAATAGCTGTTGATGAAATAGGAAGTGACAAAGACATTAATGTATTAAATAAAGCAATTACCTGTGGATGTAAAATTCTTGCCAGCATCCACGCCGATAATTTAGAAGAGTATATGCAGAAGGACATTCGATTTTTTAAACGGATTATAATTCTGTCAAAGAAAAACGGGCCGGGAACACTTGAGGGAATATATAACGAAAGGGGTGAACAAATAGATGCTTAAAATAGCAGGAATTATCATTATAATGATATCCACAACTTTATACGGTTACAGGATGTCACTTGATTTAAAAGCAGAGTATAACGAATTACTTGAAATTAAAAAAATGATGTTTTTACTGAAAGGTGAAATAGCCTATGGTTCTTGTACGATTAACGAAGCCCTTGCCAACATCTCAACGAGATGCGGTATGAATATAGACAATATTTTAGAAAATATTGCTTCCGATACAGAAGGTAATTTTTATGAAAACTGGGAACAGAAGTGGAATGATGGCTTTTTAAATATGCACCTTTCAAAAAATATAAAAGCGGACATCCTTAATTTTAAAGATGTTCTGGGTCTTGCTGATAAATCAGGAGAACTTTCACAAATAGATTTATTTTTATCACGTTTGCAGAATGAAATAGATAATACTGAAAATATTCTGCCACAAAAGTGCAGAATGTACAGATGTCTGGCAGTGGGTGCAGGTATTATTTTATCGATAATAATAATATAGGGGATATGAAATGGAAGTTGAATTAATCTTTAAGATTGCGGCAGTAGGAATACTTGTCTCGGTAATCAGCCAGATATTGAAACACAGCGGAAGGGAAGAACACGCATTCCTTACAAGTCTTGCGGGACTTTTACTTGTTCTGTACTGGATTATTCCCTATATAAGTCAGTTATTCAGTTCAATAAAGGATATGTTTTCATTATAAATAAGAGTATGGAAATATTAAAAATTACACTTATAGGAATTACGGGAGTGATTCTTGCAATTTTACTTAAACAATGGAAAAGTGATTTTTCTATGTACATATCAATAGCTACATCTTTTCTGATTTTTGTACTTGTAAGCTCCAAAATACAATACATCATAAATGCATTTAATACCTTTAATAAATTCCTTGATTCCAATGGCAGTTATGTGGGACTATTGCTGAAAATGGCAGGAATTACCTATGTTTCGGAGTTTGCCTCCGGCATATGTAAAGACAGCGGGTATTCCGCTGTGGCATCACAGATAGAAATATTTGCAAGAATTTCAATGCTTGTTATTTCACTTCCTGTAGTGATCACACTTCTTGAGACAATAGGCGGGCTGTAATATGAAAATAATTTTAATTTCTTTTTTACTGATAATGCTTGTTCCTGTAAGAACCTTTGCAGAAGAAGAATCCGATCCACTTTCCATGTATGATTTCAGCGATATAAATTATGTGTTAAAAGAGGACAACTCCTTTGATTTTGAGGACTGTGTGAGGGAGATTATAAAAGGTGATTTTGACACAGGATTTTCAGGATTGCTTGATATGTTTTCATCTGCAATATTTTCAGAGCTTGCCAATGAAAAGGCAATCATAATCAAATTGATTGTTGTCGGACTTACGGCAGCCTTATTTTCCAATATAGCCTTTACTGTATTGTCAGGGAAAATATCGGAGACAGGCTTTTACATAACTTATCTGGCACTTATTGTATGTATGTTGTCGGGATATACCATTGTTGCGGAAATCGTTAAAAATACTATGGACAGACTTTCGTCTTTTATGGAAGCGGTAACACCGGTGTACATTCTGTCGATTGGTTTTTCAACGGGAGAAAGTACGGCAACGGCTTTTTATCAGGTTGTTATAATGGTAATAACATTGATTGAAAAGGTGCTTATTAATTTTATAATTCCGATGATTTATACATATATGATTATCGGATTAATTAACAATATGGCTAACGGCACACTTTTTACCAAAGCGGGTGAATTAATAAAAACGATTATTGAGTGGACACTAAAATCACTTATGACTTTTGTAATAGGAATTAATGTAATAAGAAGCCTTATAAACCCTATAGTTGACTCTATGAAAGTTGGAACGATGTGGAAGGTCATGCAGTCAATTCCCGGAATCGGAAATACGTTAAACAGTGTTTCTTCCGTTGTGTTTGCCTCCGGAACCCTTATAAAAAACGGTATAGGAATTTCGGCTATGATTGCCATTCTTGTAATTTGTTTTATACCTGTTGTCAAAACCTCGGTAATCGCAATCAGCTATAAGGGAGTATCGGCTATTCTTGAACCTGTATCCGATAAAAGGATAGTCAACAGCATTAACACAATTCATATAAGTTTCTGCCTTATGTTAAAGACTTTATTGTATGCAACTGTTTTTTTCATACTGACAATCGCAATTATATGTGCATCAACCAATCTGAATGTGGGATAAAAATGGATTATTTATTGGATATAATTAAAAAAATTGCCTGTTTTTATGTATTTGCTTCTTTTATTCTTAACCTTGTAAATGACGAACGCTATAAGAAATACATAAATATGTTTACCGGGCTGATTATGATAATTCTGGTCATGAAGCCTGTCATTAATATGTTTTCCTCTGACAACCAATTTGAGACACTTCTAAAAACCAACGAATCCGACTATATGTCAAGGGAAATGGCTGATAAAATATCCGTTGCCGGAAGTTATGGAAAAGAACTTATATTAAATGAGTTTAATGAAACCTTGAAAAACAGCTTAAGCCATAAGTTTCTTGATTACGGCATAACCCTTGAAAAGACGGAAGCCCAAATTGAGTTTGACAGGACTGATTCCGATTATGGAAGAATAATCTCACTTGATATTGCAGCAAAAGGATTTGATGTCAGCAACAGTTATTCCGTAGCGGTAACCGAGTTAAAAAAATATATTTCAAACGTATATAAAATTGATAAGAACAATATACATATAAATATAACCTGTTGATTCAAAGGAAGGGGAAGGTTAATGAAGTGGCTTGACAAATTTAAAACAATGAAAAAAGACAAACTGATTCTTTTACTTTTGGCAGGTATTCTGCTTGTAGTAATTAAACTTCCTGCTAAAAATACTGTCAAAACAAAAAGTTACGAATATAATATACAAAACTCTGCATCTGACCCAACGACAACAGATTATGGAACATCTATGGAAAAACAGCTTGAGGAACTGCTTTCCTCCGTAACGGGGGTGGGTAATGTTAAAGTTGCCGTTACATTAAAAGATTCGGGGAAAAATATGCAGAATGTGAAGGAAGGGGAAAACTATACGCAAAAAACAGAAAACAATGATTATCCGGAAATTCTGGGAGTGTTGATTGTTGCAAAAGGTGCAGGCGATATGAAAGTTGTATCTGAAATTACGGATGCGGTAAGTGCGCTGTTAGGGATTTCCGCAAATAAAATAAGAGTATTAAAAATGGAGGCATAGTCTTGAAGAAAATTTTCAAAAAAAACCAAATAATTATTACGGTACTTGCACTAATGATTGCCGTTGCAGGATACATAAATTACGCAGACGGTGTTAAGAAAAAAAATGCGGCTGCTAACAAAACCAAAGAAGTTGTGGGAACAGATGTTGATAAAGATCTTAAAGATGTTGATATAGCAGAACCCGGCAATACTGTGTTTACATCAGGAAGCACCTCCCAATTCATTGTAAGTGCCAAACTTGAACGTGAGCAGATGCGTGCAAGTAATAAACAGACTCTTTTAGATATAATAAATAATGTCAATATATCTGAAGCAGAAAAAACTGCGGCTTCCGAAAAAATGGTTGCCATTACAACTTCATCGGAAAAAGAAGTGGCAGCAGAATTAATGCTGGAAGCCAAGGGCTTTAATAATGTAATTGTTTCAATACTTAATGACAAAGTAGATGTTGTTGTGGAACGTGAATCACTTACCGAAACAGAAATAGCCCAGATTGAAGATATTGTAACAAGAAAAACGGACGTTCCGGTAACCAATCTGACAATTACTCCTGTGGAATCCAGAGATAAATAGCATTTGCATTTAATTATATGATTGATTATAATAATGGCATAAGATATTTTTATGACAATCTGGCACAAGGAGAGAAATATATGGAAAAAGAAGCACATATCCAGAATACAGATATAGGTAATATACATATTTCAGAGGAGGTAATTGCTGTAATTGCAGGAATTGCGGCTACGGAAGGTCCGGAGGTATATTCACTTGTCGGCAACATAACCAATGAAATTGTAAGCAAGATGGGTATTAAGAGCCTTTCAAAGGGAATTAAGGTTGATATGGCTGAAGATACCGTTACAATTTCTGTAACCGTGAATCTTGTTTATGGATACAATATCCCTAAGACCTGTAAGGCAATACAGGAAAGAATTATACAATCGGTAGAGTCTATGACAGGAATGTCTGTTGCAGAAGTAAACGTAAACGTTAATGATATTACTACGGAAGATAAATAATTTGCATATTATTAAACTTTTACTTTTTATATTTTAATATTTATTGTATAATCAGAGTGCTATAATGTATTTTATGGCACTCTTAATTTTATAATCCAAAGAGAGGAAATATACATGAATAGAACAGCATTAAGAGAAACCGTTTTTAAAGTACTTTTTCGTTATGAATTCCACGACAGTGAATCTTTTGCCAGTCAGATGAATCTTTTTTTTGCGGAATATCCTGAATCAGGTGACGAAGAAGAGAACTGGCCTGCTCTCGACAGTAAGTCAGCAGAAGAAATTACCGGTAAAGTAACGGACATTCTCTGTCATATAGATGAAATAGATAAAGTTATTTCCGAAAAATCAGAAGGCTGGGACATTGACCGAATAGGCAAGGCTGAGCTTTCCATTATGCGTATTGCGGTATATGAGATATTATATGATGACAATATAGAAAATGCAGTTTCGATAAGCGAAGCTGTCAAGCTTGCCAAGAAATACGGTGATGAAAAGGCATACGGCTTTGTTAACGGCGTACTGGCAAAAATCGTTAAATAAAGGATTATTATGGCTAATATTTATACAGTCTTACAGATTAACAGCTATATAAAAAATATGTTTGATACCGATTTTGTCCTGAAGAATATTAATATACAGGGTGAAATCAGTAATCTTAAGTATCACACTTCAGGGCATATTTATTTTACACTTAAAGATAAGGACAGCACAATTTCCGCTGTTATGTTTGCGGGCAGCCGTATGAAAGGACTCAATTTCAGACTGCGGGACGGAATGAAAGTTGTTGTTACAGGCAATATTTCCGTATTTGAGGCATCAGGCAAATATCAGATATACGCTAGAGAAATCAAGGAGACTGGCAGTGGAGAATTGTATGAACGTTTTGTTAATCTGAAAAATGAGCTTGAAGAAATGGGCATGTTTGATGAAATTTACAAAAAGCCTATTCCTAAAAACATTAAAAGACTTGGTGTGGTTACTGCAAGAACGGGAGCAGCCGTCCATGATATAATAAGTGTTTCAAGACGGCGCAATCCGGGAATTGATATTATTTTATATCCTGCCAAAGTCCAGGGCGAAGGTGCGGCAGAGTCTGTATGCACCGGAATAAGATTTCTTGATAAAGCCGGTGTTGACCTTATAATCGTAGGCAGGGGCGGAGGCTCTATAGAAGATTTATGGGCATTTAATGAGGAATGTGTTGCAAGAGAAGTATTTAACTGTAATACACCTGTCATATCTGCGGTAGGACATGAAACAGACTTTACCATTATTGATTTTGTGTCAGATTTACGGGCTCCTACACCGTCTGCAGCGGCAGAATTGGCTGTAAGTGATGTTTCCAAGATCCGTGAGCGTCTTTTGGAATTCAATGCAGGTCTTAATATTCGCATTAACGGATTTTTAAAAAACTACAGTGACAGGATATCATCATATAACGTAAAGCTTAATTATCTTTCACCGGCCAATATACTTGAAGCCAGAGAAAATCTTTTAAGAAATTACTATTATAAATTAAATAACAGTATTAATGCAGTTATGAAAAATTATACTTCAGCTTTTCAGATATTATGTACAAGGCTTGATGGACTTTCACCTCTCGCCAGATTGAAAGGCGGATATTCCTATGTATGTGACGAGGGCGGCAGCAACATTAATTCTGTTGAAGGTATCAGACCGGATGATACATTGAATATATATGTAACTGACGGTATAATTACAGCAACAGCGACAAAAATAACTAAAAAAGAGGGAACTGAAAATGACGATTGAAGAAACTTTTGCATCGCTTGAAGATACAATTTCTGTTCTTGAAAATAAAGAAACAACACTTGAAGATGCTTTTAAAGAATATGAAAAAGGGATAAAACTAATTAACGAAGCCAATAATTCCTTAAATGACGTAAAAAAGAAAATACAGATTTTACAGGATGAAAATACTTTTGAAAGTGTGGATGAGGATGAATTTTAAGGAAGAATTAAGGATAAGAACCGATTATGCTGACAATGTTATTAAAGAGTTCCTCCCGGAAGAAAAAGGCTTTAATAAAGAACTTTGTGAGGCAATGAATTATAGCGTAAATGCCGGCGGAAAAAGACTCCGTCCGATACTTCTGCACTCATTTTACAAGTTGTTTGGCGGTGATTCGGACATTGTTAAACCTTGTATGGCTGCATACGAAATGCTGCACACTTATTCGCTTGTCCATGACGATCTGCCTGCCATTGACAATGATAACTACAGGCGTGGACTGCCAACGACACATGCTCGTTTCGGTGAGGCAACGGCGATTCTTGCAGGTGATGGACTTTTACATCAGGCGTATGAGACATTTATTAAAATTTTTGATACAGAAATTTCAACACGCACAGTAAAAGCCTTAAAGATTTTCGGAGATAAGACCGGTATCAACGGTATGTTGGGCGGTCAGTCTGCCGATGTACTCCACACCGGAGAAGTTATAAGTGATGAGTTGTTATATTATATATATGAGAAAAAAACAGGGGCTTTAATCGAAGGTGCCATGCTTACCGGTTCTGTACTGGCAGGCTGCAACGATGAAGATTTGGCAAAAATCAGAAGAGTCGGTGAGCTTGTGGGACTCGCTTTCCAGATTAAAGATGATATCCTTGATATCTATGGCAATGAAAAGGAGATAGGAAAACCTCTTCACAGCGACGAAAAAAACAACAAGAAGACATACATTACCATTAATGGAATTGAAAAATCAGAACATGATATTGCAGTTATGTCAGAAGAAGCATGTGATATTGTTTCTTTCCTTGGAAATGACGTGGAAGAACGTGATTTTATTATAAAACTCATTAAATACCTTACTGACAGGACTTATTAATTTAATTGTGGAAAGAATGAATAATATGATATTGGATTTGATACAAAAACCAAATGATATAAAAAAAGTTAATAAAGAAGACTACAATGAGCTGGCAGATGAGATAAGAGAGTGCATTATTGAGAATGTAAGTACCAACGGAGGACATCTTTCATCAAGTCTCGGCGTTGTGGAACTTACTATGGCACTGCATCTTACCATGAACCTGCCAAAGGACAAAATATTATGGGATGTAGGTCATCAGGCGTATGCCCATAAGATTCTTACCGGCAGAAAAGAAGCATTTAATACGTTAAGGCAGCTTAACGGATTAAGCGGTTTTCCATCCCTTAATGAAAGCAAATGTGATGCTTTTGGTATGGGACATGCTTCAACCTCTATTTCTGCAGCTCTGGGTTATGTTAAAGCAAGAGAACTTTCCAAAGATAATTATACCGTTGTTTCAGTAATAGGTGATGGTGCGCTTACAGGAGGAATGGCATACGAGGCTCTTAATAACGCAAGTCTTTTAAAAAGCAACATGATAATTATCCTTAATGATAATGAAATGTCTATATCCCGTAATGTAGGCGGAATTTCCAAAGTTCTCAATACCACAAGGACGAGTGCCAGATATAATGAATTAAAAGATAACGTTAAAAATACACTTTCCAAAATTCCCGGATGCGGTGAAGATATTATTGGAAGAATACACAAAACAAAAAGCTCTATAAAACAGCTTTTCGTTCCCGGAATGATTTTTGAAGATATGGGGCTCACTTACCTCGGACCTATTGATGGGCATAATATTGAAAGACTTGTTAAGACAATTAATATGGCTAAGAAAGTTAATCATGCTGTTGTTATACATGTTCATACCACAAAGGGTAAGGGTTATCCTTTTGCTGAAAGAAAACCTTCCTTCTTCCATGGTGTAGATCCTTTTGATATTGAAACGGGTAAGCCTGTATCAAGAGAAAAAGTAACAACATATTCAGATATTTTTTCTTCGTCAATTACTTCAATGGCAGAAAAAGACGATAAAGTTGTTGCGATTACGGCAGCCATGGGTGCCGGAACAGGATTAAAAAAATTCGAGAAGAATTTTCCTGACAGATTTTTTGATGTGGGAATAGCGGAAGAACATGCTGTTACTTTTGCGGCAGGCCTTGCAAGTGCTGGGTACAAGCCTTATGTTGCCATATATTCTACATTTTTACAAAGAGGTTTCGACCAGATTCTCCACGATGTATGCATCCAGAAGCTGCCTGTCAGATTTATTGTGGAACGTGCCGGAATTGTAGGAAAAGATGGTATAACACACCAGGGGATATTTGATATTTCTTATCTTAATATTATTCCCGGAATGACAATAATGGCACCTAAGAATAAATATGAGCTCCGGGATATGCTTGATTTTTCATTGGATTTTAACGGCCCCGTTGCAATAAGATTTCCAAGAGGTGAAGCGCTGGACATATATGAGGATAACAGAAGTCCGGTTATTTACGGAAAAAGCGAAATTCTCAAACGTGGAATGAAAATAGCTGTTGTTGCTGTAGGTGCATGCGTAAAGCTTACAGAAGAAATTGATGATATTCTTCTTGAAAACGGCTATGATGCCACAATAATCAATGCACGTTTCATTAAACCTATTGACAGTGCTTTGCTTGATGATATAGCTAAAAAGCATGACCTTATTGTCACACTTGAGGAAAATGTTCTTACCGGTGGATATGGACAATCAGTTTTAAGCTATATTAATGAAAAAGGATATGCTGTCAACGTACTTAATATCGGGCTTAAGGATTCTTTTATAGAACACGGAGATGTGGGAAGCCTTTGGAAAGCCAACGGATTAGACGGTGAAATTATTGCAAATAAAATTTTAAAGAGGATAAAACATTAGTATGAAGGAAAGATTAGATGTTCTTCTGGTAAACAGAAAGCTTGCTGATTCAAGAGAAAAAGCCAAGGCAATTATTATGTCCGGAATCGTTTATGTAAATGGTCAGAAAGAGGATAAAGCCGGCTCTATGTTTGATGTGTATGCAGGTATTGAAGTCAGAGGAAGCACTCTTAAGTATGTAAGCCGCGGAGGATTAAAGCTTGAAAAAGCAATGGAGAATTTTCCTATAGAGCTTAATAATAAAATATGTATGGATGTAGGTTCTTCAACAGGCGGATTTACGGACTGTATGTTAATGAACGGAGCATCAAAGGTATATTCCGTAGATGTGGGACATGGACAGCTCGCCTGGAAATTAAGACAGGATGAAAGGGTTGTTGTTATGGAAAAGACCAATATCCGGTATGTGACTCCTGATGACATTCCTGACAGAATAGATTTTTCAAGTATTGATGTATCTTTTATCTCTTTAACCAAGGTATTGCTTCCGGTAAAAAATCTTTTAACTGACAACGGACAGATTGTGTGTCTTATCAAACCACAGTTTGAAGCAGGCAGGGAAAAAGTTGGCAAAAAAGGTGTTGTAAGAGATATAAAGGTTCATGAAGAAGTTATTGATATGGTTCTTGATTATGCCATGTCTATCGGTTTTGATGTGGAAGGTCTTGATTTTTCTCCAATCAAAGGACCTGAGGGCAACATCGAATATCTTGCCTTTTTAACAAAGACTTCTGATGAAAAAGGTACATTAAAAATATCATTTGAACCTTCTGAAGTGGTTTTACAGTCCCATAAGGTCTTAAACGAGGAATAATATGAATAATTTTTTTGTTATAGCTAATGCTGATAAAGATACAGATTTTGAATTAACCAGAACCGTTTGCGATTTTCTTACAAAAAAAGGTGCCGTATGTACATATCAGGAAAAAGATAACTTTACTAAATATAACTATGCAAATCCTGCCAATGTTCCTTCTAAAACGGATTGTATAATTGTCCTTGGAGGAGATGGAACGTTAATACAGGCAGCAAGGGATTTATGTACACTTGATATTCCTGTATTCGGAGTTAATCTCGGTAATCTCGGATATCTGACGGAAATAGACCGTGAACAGATTTTCCCTGCATTGCAGCTTTTACTTGACGATAAAGTTTTTATTGACAACCGAATACTTATAGAAGGAAAAGTAATACGTAATAATGAGGAAATTTATTCCGGTTTAGCTCTTAATGATATTGTTTTAAACAGGGTAGGACCCCTTCAGGTCATTAATTTTGATCTTTATGTCAATGAAGAATTTCTGATTTCTTACCCTGCAGACGGATTGATTGTGGCAACACCTACAGGTTCCACGGCTTATAATCTGTCTGCCGGCGGGCCGATAGTAAAACCTGAAAACGATATTATGGTAGTAACCCCTGTCTGCCCTCACACGCTTAATAAAAGCAGCATAATTCTTGACGGCAGCGATATCCTTGAAATAGTCTTATCCCGAACCAAAAACGGAAGAGAAGAACGTGCCGTTTCTTTTGACGGCGGCAAATACTTTAAGGTCAGATCCGGTGATAAAATTGTTATTACCAGGGCTTCAGACATTGTCAGACTTGTTCATACCAAAAAACACAATTTTCTTCAGATATTAAGAAATAAAATGTCATAAGGGAGGTTTGAAAATGAAATCCAGCAGACACATGGCCATACTTAAAATAATAAAAGAAAATGATGTGGAGACACAATATGATTTAGCGAGACTGTTACAGGAAAACGGATATAATGTTACCCAGGCAACGGTTTCAAGGGATATAAAGCTTCTTAATCTTATCAAAGTTTCGGAAAACGGCAGGCAGAAATATGTTGTCTACGCTAATGAGGAAAACGGTAACAACGGTAAATACAATACAATTCTCAAAGAAGGTTTTGTTTCCATGGATATGGCACAGAATATTCTTGTAATTAAGACTGTTTCCGGAATGGCAATGGCTGTTGCAGCTGCCCTTGATGCCATGAATTTTCATGAACTTGTAGGAACTATTGCCGGAGATGATACAATTATGTGTGTAATAAGGACGATTGAAGATACCAGACTTATTATGGATAAGATTCAGAAAATTATTAAATAAATATATGGAGACAAAATCTTTCTGCAGGAAGGATAAATTATGATAACTAACTTATATGTAAAAAATCTTGCATTAATTGACGAAATTGAAATTGAATTCAGTAATGGACTTAATATTCTCACAGGCGAAACAGGTGCGGGTAAATCAATTATTCTAGGTTCCATTAATCTGGCTCTGGGTAATAAGGCGACTTCTGATATTATAGGCCATTACGGCGAAAGCGGACTTGTGGAAGTAACTTTTTCCGTTGATGATAATAAAGCAAAAGAACTTGCTACATACGATATTTACCCTGAAAATAACGAAATAACAATCTCAAGGCGTATTATGGAGGGCAGAAGTGTAATAAAAATCAATGGTGAGACCGTTTCTAACTCAGTTGTAAAGAAAATAACAGCTTTACTTATAGACATACACGGACAGCATGACCACCAGTCTCTTTTATATAAAGCAACCCATCTTGAATTTCTGGACAGATATGCCAAAAACGAAATTTCCGATACAAAAACCAGATTAAAAGCTGCATACAAGGACTTCAAATTATCGGAAAAGAAACTGGCTGAATTTACAATAAGCGAAGAAGAAAGACTTCGGAACATTTCTTTTCTCCAATATGAAATTGATGAAATTGAAGCTGCTGATATAAAAGATAACGAAGATATTGAACTTGAGGCTCTCTACAGACGTATTCTTAATTCAAAAAAGATAACTGAGGAGATTGACTATATATCTAAAAATATATGTGATGACAACAACTGTGCAGGCAATGAAATTTCAAGAGCTTTACTTTCATTGAACAGAATAACCGAATATGATGAAAATCTTGTTCCTTTATATAATGAACTGGCAGATATTGAGAATCTCTTTAATGATTTTAATAGAGATTTAAAATCCTATATGAATGAAATGGATTTTGATGACAGGATTTTTGACACAACGGAAAAAAGATTGGATAAACTAAATGGACTCAAAGCCAAACATGGCGGAAGCCTTGATTATGTTAAGGAAGCCTTGATTACTTCAAAAGAAAAACTGGATTTCTATAAAGAGTACGAAGATAATCTTAAACTGGCAGAGGAAGCGTATAATAATAATTACGATAAGCTTATGGATTTATGCAAAAAACTGTCTTTTTTGAGAAAAAAATCGGCTAAAAACCTTGAGGCAGATATAACCAAAGCTTTACTTGATTTGAATTTTTCGCAGGTAAAATTTGAAATCAGATTTACTCAGACAGAACATCCGTCTGACAACGGTTTTGACGAAGCAGAATATTTGATATCCCTTAATCCGGGTGAAGATTTAAAACCTCTTTCAAAAATAGCCTCCGGAGGCGAACTTTCAAGAATAATGTTGGGACTCAAATCTGTACTTGCGGGAAAGGACGATATAGATACACTTATTTTTGATGAAATTGATACGGGAATAAGCGGACGTACAGCTCAGAAAGTGTCGGAAAAAATGGCATTGATAGCTAAGAAACATCAGGTAATATGTATAACCCATCTGCCTCAGATTGCTTCAATGGCAGACACGCACTTCCTTATTGAAAAAAATGTGATGGATAATACAACCAGAACTACCATTCATAAATTAAATGCCGAAGAAATTATTACAGAATTATCCAGAATGCTGGGCGGCACCGAAATAAACGGAATTGTATATGATAATGCAAAAGAAATGAAACGTCAGGCAGATGAATTGAAAAAAATGTCAGTGTGAAACATACCATGTAACATATAATAAGAGCAAAGAAATTTGCTCTTATTTTTTTATCGGGAGGTATTTATGACAAAACAGAAATATAGAAAAATACTGACTGCCTTTTTGTTCTTTTCAATAATTACAGGGTGTATATATTATATCCATTTTATTAAAATAAACATACCGGATAATATATATATTGCACCTTATGAAAATGAAGAAATTGATTTTAATATTCCTTTTTTAGGAACTTTTACTGTAGAAGATGAACATAAAGACAGTATTGCCGCCGCATCCGTAAATCTTATGAATTCCGTTTCAATTGACACATCCGGTAATACATCCTATAAAATGGACATACGTTTGTTCGGCTTCATAAAATTAAAGGAAGTAAACGTAGTTGTTAAAGAACCTGAATCCGTCTATGTAGGTGGAATCCCTATCGGTATACATTTGGAAACAAAAGGTATCCTTATTGTAGATACAGGAAATATAAAAACAGAAGCGGAAGAGAAGGAATCACCATCAAAAGGTATTCTGACTTCAGGAGATTATATACTTGAAATTAATAACATTAAAATTACCGATAAAGCTCAAATGGCAGATATTATACAGAATTCAGATGATGATATTGTTAATATACTGATAAACAGGAATGGAGAGGAAGTAAATGTAAAAATTTCACCGGTAAAAGATGTGGAAAATCTACGAAAAATAGGTGTATGGGTAAGGGATGATTGTCAGGGCCTCGGTACATTAACCTATGTTGATGACAATAATCGTTTCGGAGCTTTAGGGCATGCAATCTGTGAGGAAAACACAGGATGTAATGTTAGTATTAAAAACGGATACCTGTATACCGCCAGAATATGGTCAATAATCAAAGGTCAGAAAGGCAAACCCGGTGAAGTTGTAGGTTCAATTAATTATGGAGAGAAAAATAGCCTTGGTATAATTGAAAAAAATACTTCAAAAGGCATATACGGAACCGTAAATCAAAGTATTTTTGCATATCTTGACAACAATAAAGTATATACTTCATATAAACAAAATATCAAAACCGGACCTGCGTATATAAGGTCATTTGTAAATGGTGAAATCAAGGATTACAAAATTATAATTAATAATGTTTCATTTAATGAAAAAGAAAAAAACAAAGGTATAATATTTGAAATTATTGATGAAAACCTTATTGAAACAACCAACGGAATAATCCAAGGGATGTCTGGTTCACCGATTCTGCAGGATGGCAGAATAATCGGAGCCGTTACTCATGTATTTGTAAATGATCCGGCAAAGGGCTATGGAATATTTATTGAAAATATGCTTGATGAAAATTAATAATAAATAATAAAAGGAAGAATAGTAATATATTCTTCCTTTTGTAGTTAGTCGCAAAATATTAATTTTACGTCACAGTATTGCGAAAAATAGCAGGATATGATATAATATTCCTATGGAGGTAACTTATATTATGGATTATAAAAAGAATCTTTCAGCAATCCAGCATGAAAAACTAAAAGTTATATTATCTGACCTGCCGTCTTTTTGCCGTGATTATTTTGATTATTGTGATGGAACACTTAACAGGTCAACCGCAACAATGTTGGAATATGCTTATGATGTACGTTCGTATTTTAAGTTTATTGCAGCAGGCAATCCATTGATAAATTCATACCATGATGTAACACTCGATATCCTGGATAAAATGACACCAAGAGATATTCAGGAATATATGTCTTACTTACGAAGTCATAAGGATGAATCCGGACGTATTGTTACCAATGATGCCAATGCAAGGGCAAGGAAACTATCGTCTTTGCGTTCTTTCTACCAGTATTATTTTGCATTTGCAGGTCTGCATTCCAATCCGGCTAAGCTTATCAGTTCACCTAAGTTACATCAGAAAAAACAGCCCCGGCTTGATTCCGAAGAAATCAAAGAGCTTCTTACAGATGTTATTACAGTCGGCGCATTGGATGATAATAAAAGACCTTATGCAATACGTTCAAATTTACGCGATACAGCCATAATCGCATTATTAGGCGGTACAGGAATCCGTGTTTCTGAGCTTGTAGGAATTGATTTGAATGATATTGACTGGGAACATAACTCAATTAAAATCGTAAGAAAAGGCGGTAATGAAGATATTGTATATTTTGGCGAGGAAATTTCAAAATATATGGCTGACTATATAGATAATGAACGTAAACCCGGAGACAAAAAGGAAAATGCGCTTTTCGTGGCTTCAAGAGGTGAAAAAAAGCGTCTTACAGTGCGTTCCGTTGAACGTATTGTTTCTAAATACAGTGCAGCTTCAATTCCTTCCAAAAAGATTTCTCCTCACGGTTTACGCCGTACCTTTGGAACAAATTATTATGAAGCCACATCTGATTTATACGCAGTTGCCGATGCACTCGGTCATAAAAATATCCAGGTTACAAAAGATCATTATGCCGATATTTCCGACCGTAAAAAGCAACAGGTAAAGAAATTTTCTGATGAATTACTAAAAAACGATTAATAATTATCTTAAGATTCTGATTCTGATTCGGACTCTGACTGTGAAACAGAAGGCGTTGTTTCGCTTTCTGTTTCAGTATTCGTCTGTGTCTCACTTTCTGTTTCCTTTGCGGTTGTTTCAGGATTTTTAACTGAATGTGATTCTGATTCCGTTTCCGTTTCAGTCTCCGTTTCGGTCTCTGTCTCTGTTTCGCTTTCAGTCTCTTTTTCGGTCACAATAAGTTCAATATCTTTTCTCAAATCGTTACCATATATATCGATAAGTCTTATTTCCATCTGATATTTACCATGTGAATTAAGATTAAAATTGCCACTTATTATCACATAATCTGATATATCCTTGTTATCAGTATCAAATGCCTTTATTTGTTTTCTTATATCCGATAAATCAGAACTTTTTTCTTCTATAGTTATTGTAGATGGTGCATCCATACTCTTTATTCGTGTCTGAACCCATGGTGAACCCGTTGCAACATCTGTAGGATCCCATGTAATACCATCCGGAATTTTTATTAATTCAAGCGTATGACGTTCATTTATGTCTGTATATATTGTTATTACAGAATCAAAAGAACAATGCTCATATATCCATTTAGCATCAGCCACACTAAGGGTAATGCCCGGAGTATTGTTTTTACCGCCAATCATATTATATTCGCCGGAATTAAGACTGTTTTTATTATTTTTCTCGCTATACGAAGCACTGTGAAATATCAAACCATTACCAAAATCCGTATAATATCTGTAAAAATTATTTTTATCATCATACCAGACATTTCTTAAGCCGGTTCCACCGGTATTTTTATATTCTCCTTCTTCAAAAGAATTAAAAGAACAAAGCATTTTTCTGACAAAATTATCGTTATGATCTTTAATTGTTATAGTATAATTTGAAAGATTAATCCGGATATTGTATATGCCCTCAATATCCGTTGTACTTTCAGAATCAGGTTCCGAAGAAATATTTTCGGAAGCTGCGTCAGAATTGTTATGTTTATCGTCATTATACTTTTTGGCTTTGTGAATTATTATTGCAGTTGTAATAACCACAGCAATGAAGATAATCATAATTGCAATATAAAATTTTGTGTTGCGGCTTTTAAAAAAATCCTTAAATCCTCTTCTATTTGATATATATACCATATTTAATCCTTTTTATTTAATTTCAGGTTCATAAACTGTATAATTAAGTCTGCTGCATTTTCTATACCGACAGCACTGCTGTTGATGCACAAATTATAGCTTCTTGAATCCGCCCACTTCTTATTGGAATAAAAATTATAATAGCTTGCACGTTTTTTATTGGTCTTATTAATTATATCTTTTGCTTTAACCTCGTCGCAGCCATACATTTCAATAACACGTTTTATTTTAAAATCCATATCGGCACTTATAAATACTGATACAAGCCCGGGCATATCTTTTAAAGCATAATCGGCACATCGTCCTACAATGATACAGGATTCCTGCTCAGCAAGTTTTTTAATACACTCATATTGTGCCATAAATATTTTCTGATTCATAGGTACATCCATATATGATGAACCTGAATATCCCATCGAATATGTGTCCATAACAAGTGAATACAAGAAACTGTTAGTAGGTTTTTCATCATTGAATTTGAATAACTCTTCCGAAAGACCGCTTTCTTTTGCGGATAAAGCAAGAAGTTCTTTATCATAGCATTTTATATTAAGTTTTTCTGCCAATATTCTGCCTATTTCACGTCCACCGCTTCCAAATTCTCTTACGATTGTTAGAACGTAATTACCATTCATGCAGGAAATTCTCCCTTCTATTTGCGATTTCTTAATACGTCGAGTATCTTTTCAAAATATTCAGGTAATGGTGCAGAAAATTCCATATATTTACCTGTTCTCGGATGAATAAATCCAAGTACACCGGCATGTAAAGTCTGTCCCTCCAGTTCAAAAGGGCATCTGGCATTACAGTATACATTATCTCCAAGTAAAGGATGGGAAATACTTGCCATATGTACTCTTATCTGATGTGTTCTTCCGGTTTCTAATTTACATTTTATATATGCAAAATTTCGGAAATTTTCAAGCACTTCATAATGGGTAACTGCTTTTTTTCCGTTTTTGTAATTGATTGCCATTTTTTTCCTATCAACAGGATGTCTGCCGATTGGGGCATCTATGGTACCTTCTTTTTCTTTAAAACAATTGTGACAGATTGCATAGTAATATCTTGTAATACTATGTTCTTTAAGCTGTTCACTTAGAGAAATATGTGCTGCATCATTTTTACATGCAACTATTATTCCGGTTGTATCTTTATCTATCCTATGTACAATTCCGGGACGCATAACACCGTTAATTCCCGATAAATTATTGCTGCAATGGTACATAAGAGCATTCACAAGTGTTCCTGTATAATGTCCTGCCGAAGGATGTACTACCATGCCCTTAGGCTTATTTACAAGAATTATATCATCATCCTCATATACAATATCCAGGGGAATATTTTCTGCTACAATATTAATATCTTCAGGATAGGGAATCATAACTTTAATTAAGTCATTGTATGATATCTTATATCCGGTTTTGGTATTTTTATCATTAACACAGACATTTCCTGTCTCAATCAGTTTCTGGATGTATGAGCGGGAATAAGTTCTCTCATCTGAAGAAAGCATATCGGATAAAAATTTATCGATACGCTCTCCTTCTTGTGTTTTATCTATATTGAGTTCAATAATATCTTCAAATTCATTGTTATTCATTAACTTCTTTACTTTCTTTTTTTCCTAATTTTAAGAAATTCCATATCTTTATCTTTGTAAACAAAAAATATAGAAATAACAAGACCTATCATAGAAAGACATACACATATGTCTGCAAAATTAAATACAGGGAAATTTATGAGATAAAAATCAATAAAATCGTCCACATATCCGTTCTTAATTCTGTCTATAAGATTACCTACGGCACCTGCTGACAATGTTACAAGAATAACTTTTAATAATCTGTATTTTTTATCTGACGGAATTTTGAAATATATATATATAATTCCAACAATCAGAACCAAGGTAAGGATAATAAAAAAAATCTGTTTACCGGACATTATTCCCCATGCTGCCCCGTTGTTCCTGATATAATTAAATTGTAACACATTCTTTATTACAGAAAATGTTCTTCCGTCTGCCAGCTTTGTTCTTGCAAGATATTTTGTAAACTGGTCAATAAAAATTAATATGCCAAATGCCAGAAAGGCATAGATATAATTTAATGTTCTTTTCATAATCCACCTGCTACCTTACAACTTCCTGTAATGATTCCAACATCTCACCTTCTGAAACATCATAATCAATATAAGCATCGCCAACTGCATTAAGAAGTACAAAACGTATCTTTCCTGCACTCATCTTTTTATCATTTTTGGAAACATCAACCACTTCATTTACCTTTATGCCTGATACCGTCATTGGATAATTGAAATCTTTAAAAAGCCTGATGGCACTTTCATATTCCGCATCGGTTATTCTGCCTCTCTTCTTGCTTATATATAATGCACAAATCATGCCAAGTACAACACATTCTCCGTGATATAAAGTAAAACCTGATAATTTTTCAATGGCATGTCCCAAGGTGTGGCCAAAATTAAGCAACATCCTGTCACCTTTTTCTGTTGGATCTTTTTCAACAACATTACCCTTAATCACACAGCTTTTATATATGATTTCTTCCAGACATCCGGGCTGCCTGCTCATAATATTGATAGTGTTATTTTTAATATAATCAAGATATTCTGAATCCTTTATATAGGCATGTTTTATTATCTCACCAAATCCGGAATTAAATATTCTCTCATCAAGTGTATTAAGTGTTGATATGTTGATATATACAAGCCTTGGCATATAAAATGCTCCTACCATATTCTTATAAGAATCAAAATCCACACCGGTCTTGCCACCAATACTGCTATCCACCTGTGCTAAGAGAGTGGTAGGCACTTGTATAAAATCTATTCCTCTGAGATATGTTGCTGCGGTAAATCCTGTCAGATCACCAACAACACCACCGCCAAGAGCTACAAGAATATCTCTTCTTTCAAATTTATTAAGAATAAGAAATTCATATAAAGATTTTACAATATTAAGATTTTTATTCTTTTCACCGGCTTCAAAAACATATTCTGTAATACAATCAGACACTTCTGCAAGACTATTTTTAACCGTATCAAGATAGAGCGGAGCAACAACAGAATCAGAAACAATGCATATTTTTCTTCCTTGTAAATTAAGTCTTACAAACTCATCTTTCATATCTTCAAATGAATTTTTAATAACAATATCATATATCGGATTATTATCACGATGAATAGTTAATCTCTTAGCCATTATAAACTCCTAACTTATGTATATTTATTAATAGTTATCATTATCCTGCCCTTTTTGGTCTCGGACAATGTATCCATATAACGTATTTTTCCAAGCCCACGAACAGAAATAATATCGCCGGCCTTAAGATTATAAGCGTTACTTGTTATTATACGTCCGTTCACAGATACCTTACCATCAATAATATATGATGTAATATGACTTCTTGAACCGTTAAAGCCAAGAGCAATAACCGCATCAAGTCTCAAAGAAGCTACGCTTCCTTTTATGACCTCATAGGATGGTTCATAGATAAACTCTTCATTGCTTATTTCTGTAACAGTTACATATGTATTACGGATTTTTAACAGATTATCAGTCAAATATTCTGCAATACTTTTCATGCAGAATATATATGCACAATTATCATACAAAAGTATATCTCCCACTTTATCCCTCTTAATACCTAATCCCATAATAGAACCAAGATAATCCCTGTGATTCAGCTTCTCAGTAAAATGAAGATTGCGTGGCGTAACTTTTAGTGTCAAAAAAGGTAAATCAGAAATTTCTGAATCCTGTGGAAGAAACATAATAACTTTTCTCTCGGCAAGCTCGTACCCACCATCAAATCTGTACTGAACCGGTGGAAGCTCCCTGATTACGGTATTAAACAGATTCTGTTTATATATATCCAGAAAATCCGTGGAAGTCGGCACATTCCTATAATAACAGTTATTCGCAGCTTCCATAAATCTGTTACATACCATCCTGTCGTCATTTTCCATTAAAAATCAAGTCCCTGTGAAAATGCAAAATCATTCAGGTCGGATTCCGTAAAATCTCCGGACAAATCAACATTACGTGGAGTAACAATGAAAATATACCTGGAAATCTTCTGAAGCTTTCCATCTATTGCATGCGTAACTCCTGAAATAAAATCAACTATACGCTGTGCAACGGCAATTTCAATTCCTTCAAAATTAAGTAATACTGATTTGCCTTCTAATAAAGTATCAGCAATTTCCCTGCTGTCTGTATCATAATTATTAGGTTTAAATAAACATACTTCCATACTTGAGCTTGTGACCCTCCTCAAATTAACAATTTTATTACTGCTTGACTTAGCCTGACGTTCCGAAACATTCTTCCTAGGTCTGACTTTTTCAACCTTTTCTTCTTCATCGTCATCATCATAAGTGTCTTCCTTAGTTGAAGCTTTACGCATTCTTCTAGAGACACGTTCTTCTTCCACTTCGTCATCATCCATCATATCATCATCTTCATATTCGTCATCATCTGATGAAAGCTTCATCTTGTCTAATAAATTATCAAATAATTTCATAAAAAATCTCCTTAGTTATATTGAATAATCTCTTTCTCCAAAAATGGCCGTACCGACTCTGATATGTGTCGCGCCTTCTTCTACAGCCACCTCAAAATCCCCTGTCATACCCATCGACAGAAAATCCATACTTGTATTATCAATGTTTTTTGCTTTCAAGTCAACACATAATTGCTTTAAAGCCTTGAAATATATTCTGTTATCTTCCGGATTGTCCGTTATAGGAGCACTTGTCATAAGTCCACGAACTGTAATATTTGGAAGTTTTGCTATTTCGACAAGTGCGGCTTCGGTTTCTTCTGCTTTAAATCCGTATTTGGACTCTTCACAGGCAATGTTGACCTCCAGTAAAACAGGTACGCTTATTCCAAGCGTTGCCGCATCTTTACTAATCTGTTCCGCTAATCTGATGGAATCTACTGAATGAATCAGACACGCCTCTCTGATTACCGTTTTAACTTTATTTCTTTGAAGGTGTCCAATCATATGCCACTTAATATCCTTTGGCAGGACTTCTGATTTTCTGTCAATTTCCTGAACTTTATTTTCACCGAATTCCCTGATTCCTGCATCATAGACCTGCTTAATCAGTTCAACCGGTTTGGTCTTGCTTACTGCTATCAAGGTAATATCTTCCGGATTACGTCCTGCCCTTTTTGCAGCATTTTCCATTCTTTCGATTACTTTTTTTAAATTATCCGTTACCATTCCATCCTCCTATATAAGCTCATCTTCTTTTACCGTACTGTAATCCAGTACAATATGGTCATATACTTTAAGTCCATAAGCAGAGCCTTGTTTTATAATGTAGTATTCATTATTACGGTCTATTATATCTACCTTTCTGAACTGCGTATAGCCTTTATTGACGCAATACACACCCGGTAATTCTCCTATAGTACCTATTACATACTGTTCACCTGTCTCAGCATCGGCAATTATATCACCATTTGAAAAATCAGACATTGAAACATAATAATATTTGTCATCCGAATCATAAATTGTTGCATTAACAGGTTCGGTTTCCATCTCACCGTTTGGTTTGTAATATATCCTTACAAAATTATTGGATTCGGTAAGAAATTTAAGAGGTATTGTGTAAAAATTTTTCTTTAAAACCGATGTAATAGGAATTTTAAGTCCTGTTTTTGATGATTCAACAATCTCTATATCAACATAACGTTCCTCAGCAAAATTAATCATATATTTATTGAGCTTCAGTTTTCCGTATGTATTGCCTCCTGATTTAATCATCTCAAAACCTGCCTGACATTCTATATCATCATTACTGAATCTTATATTAACAGATGTTTTGTCTGCAAATGCCGCAATATCACTCTCATTCAGTTTAATATAAATATACCATGTATCGGATGAAATCAGTCTGTATGCCAGGTCTCCGGTATTAATAATTTCACTGTCCCTTAAGCTTGTCTGCGTGTAACTTTCTTTTTCTGAGTATGCTTTATCGATTCCTTCATCGTTAATTCCTTCATATCCGTCTGTTGTAAACATTACAATTCCTGTATTTTTAGCTGTTACCTTATGGAAAAGAGACGTATTACCGGATTCTTCAATAAGTTTGTCCAGTTCTTTAAGGATAATATTGTAATGTGAACGGTTAAGCTTTGATTCTATTTTATTCTTGACTTCATACAGGTTTCCGTATGTATTTTCTGAATAGGATGAAGTATATCCCGATAAAAGATTCTTAATATCTTCAACAGTCCTGTCAGGTAATGAATCTTCTGAATACTTTGACAGTAGCTCTGATATATGTCCTGTTTCATCAACAGAATAAATAACCGTAACCTTATCAGTTTTTTCCTTGTCATCCAGATAATAATTGATATTACCGGAATATTCCGATTTTACAATCTGCTCATCCCTTGCTATAATTCCTGAATATACATTATTAAGAGATAACGAACCTTTGTTCACTTCGTAAATCACAACTTTATCACTTGCGGCATATATAATAACAGAAATAGCAAGGTATAATATAATTACAATAAAAACCACATAGCCTATATTAAAATCTATTTTTTTATTAAATTTGACAATGTTTCCCCGTCTACCCATAACATGCTCCATTCAATTATTTCAATATTATATTTTACCATTCTTTGCATAAAATTTCTATGATAAAATTCAAAAAAATGAAAATGATAATAGTATCTTATAAAGGAGGATATTATCAATGAATTCAAGGTTTTTCGACTATTGTTGTCTGGTTCTTGTACTTATAGGTGCAATCAACTGGGGCTTGGTAGGTTTTTTCAAATTTGATCTGGTTAAGGCAATTTTTGGCAACATGACAGTTGTATCAAGAATTATATATGCAATTATCGGATTAGCCGGACTTTACCTTATCAGCTTATTTGGCAGAATCAGAGGATTTGGAGAAGACTAATAATATCATTAAAAAACGGTCACTTTATTGTGACCGTTTTAATTTACGCGAGTAGCGAGAAAAATCGCATGCTTGCATGCAGATTTGGCGAGCACCGCGATAACTCGAGAAACTCGCAAAGCGTGTTTCTCGAGTTATCTTATTCATTGTCTGCGTAGCTTTTTTTTTCAACCGGTATTTTATTAAGTAAAGCTGATAAATCCTTATACATAAGCGAATTAGATTCAGCACGCATCGTTATTATAATATATTTATGTCCGTTATTGGATTCTGCAAGCATTACATAACTACGCCTTGCAACTTCCGTATATCCTGCTTTGCCTCCATATACCTTAATCCCGTCAGGTGTAGCATATGAACCTGTAAGAAAACCGTTTGAATTGGTATATGAACAGCCTATAGAATAATCTCCATATGCTGTCTTTCTTGTGAAAGAACCTGTATATTTCATGCAGGAAAGTGTATCAACGAATTTACTGTATTTAATTGCCTCATTAAATATCAGATATAAGTCGTAAGCTGTTGTATAATGATTGTCATTATAAAGTCCGTGAGGATTAACAAAATTAGATTCTGTTGCTCCTAACGATTTAGCTTCTTTATTCATCAAAGCTACTGCATCCGACATATTACCCGCAGCGAACAAAGCCAGAACCGCAGCTGCATCATTACCGGATTTCATAAGTGCACCATGAATCGCTATATCAAAAGGAATCAGGTCCCCCTGTCTGAAATCACACATAACAACATTACTTTCATTAATAATAACTTCATCACCGACTTTTCTCACACTGTTCGCATCACCATATTTTATTGCAATTAATGACGTAAGAATCTTTGTGGTACTTGCCGGATATTCCTTTTTATGAGGATTTTTCTGGAAAAGCACTTCACCTGTATTTACATCAACAAGCAATGCAGCATCTGAAGTTATTTCATCGCTTCCCGGAGAATTAACCGCATCCGCTCCTACAACCGCAATTTTGGATGAAAAACCATCGGTATATGTCAAAGGAATGTCCGCATACAACTCGGCACCACTGTTATTAACCGTATATTGATTAGCAATTTTATCCGCACTCTTACCACATCCGAATAAAGATAATGTCATAATACCGGATAATACTATTTTTAAAAGTCTGTTCTTCATATCAAGCACCTTATTTGAATATTTCACGCCAGTCCAAATCTCCTCGGTCCAGCGATTTAATCAGCATTTCTGCTGTGGCAAGATTCGTTGCCAAAGGAATATTGTGTATATCGCATAATTTGAATATATTACTTGCATCAGGCTCATGCACTCTCGGAGTCAACGGATCTCTTAAGAAGATAACCATATCGATATCATTTGTCTCAATCTGGGAACCCAACTGCTGTTCGCCGCCCAAATGACCTGCAAGATATTTTTTTACAGTAAGATTAGTAACTTCTTCAATAAGTCTTCCTGTAGTTCCTGTTGCAAATAACTCATGCTTACTGAGGATTCCCCTGTAAGCAATGCAGAGATTCTGCATAAGTTTTTTCTTGGAATCATGTGCGATTAAACCTATATTCATTCATTGTCTCCTCCAATACTGTTTTTTTAGTTATTCTTACACTTAATACAAGACCCATTCCCGCATATATAGTCACCAATGAACTGAGACCATAACTAAAAAACGGTAAAGGAATACCGGTATTAGGAAGAATTTCTGTTACTACACCAATATTTATAAAAGTCTGAAGGGCTATAAGTGCCGCCATACCAAAACAGATTATCCGTCCCGGCATATCAAGTGCTCTCGCACCTGTAATTATACATTCAATTGTTATAGCAAGAAGCAGCCCTAAAACAATGCAGCTTCCTACAAAACCCATCTCTTCTCCTACAATCGAAAATATAAAGTCTGTCTGCGGTTCTGCTATATAATTACCATTCTTAACGGAATCTGAACTGTCATTATATAAGCCTTTTCCATAAAGTTCTCCCGAACCGATTGCAAGTACCGCATTATCTTGCTGATATCTTAAATCATCGTATTTATCAGGATTAATAAATGATAAAATACGATTAAGCTGATAGTCCCTAAGCAACTTCTGATTAGGTGTCTGTATATAGATTATGGCCCCAACCAGAATAGGAACCGCTATGGCAAAAATAATACCAAACTTCTTATAGCTGAAACCAGATATAAAAAGTATACCAAAGAATAATCCTAACATAAGTATAGTGGTTGATAAATCCGGTTCCTTCACAATTAATCCCATTACAAGCAATGTAAACAGTGAAGATATCAGAAAATTTTTCCATTTTTTGATATTATCCTGATTCTTACCATATAGCCATGCCCAGAACAAAATCATTAATATCTTGGCAAATTCTGAAGGCTGGATATTGATTCCAGAATCCGAACCTATTGGTATCCATCTTTGGGCACCTTTTACATTTTTGCCGACTCCCGGTATAAGAACCAGAATAAGCAAAAATACACATACACCATATTCTATCCAGTGTAAATTCAAAAGAAACCTGTAATCAATTACTGATAAAGCCAACATTATAATTGCACCGAGAATCATACCTATCAACTGCTTCATCTGATAATTCTGTCCTGGTGCTGCACTTCCAATTACAATAATTCCCAGCAATGTAAGCGAAATTATAAAGAAAATCAATCTGAAATTATAATATTTTAATTTAAAGTGAATATTTTTTAGCTTTTTCATAATCTTTTAAATTTACTGTTTGCTTCTATTTTTTAAGTCTTTAATCGGAATATTTGCAAATAAAGCAGGAACTGTGCCATTGCTTGTCTCAGACTGTGTCTGTGTAATCTGAATGTCAAGTCCCTCAACATCAATATCCATATACTTGGAAATAACATTAATAATGTCATTCTTAATCATTTCCATTACATCAGGAGAACAATTAGCCCTATCGGATACAAGTAAAAGTTTTAATCTGTCTTTAGCTACGCCTCCGGAATTTTTCTTTTTAAATAACTCAAATAATCCCATAATATATCTTCTCCCTATTTATTTTTCTTAAACAATTTTGCAAAAAATCCCGTTTTACCATTTAGATCAAGTAATGGAACATCCTCACCTATAATTCTGCGGCAGATATTCATATAAGCTTTTCCTGCAAGGGTATCACTTCCTACAAGAGGCTCACCCTGGTTAGTAGAAATAACGATGTTTTCATCATCAGGAACAGCACCTATCAAATTAATAGAAAGAATATCTACAACATCTTCTATTGACATCATATCACCTTTCTTAACCATATCCATACGGATTCTGTTTACGATAAGATCTGTTCTCTTAATCTCGTTAGCTTCAAGAAGACCGATAATACGGTCAGCATCTCTTATTGCCGATACTTCAGGGGTTGTAACAACAAGTGCTCTGTCGGCACCTGCAATAGCATTCTTAAAGCCCTGTTCGATTCCTGCAGGACAATCAAGGATTATGTAATCAAATTCTTCCTTAAGCTCATCTATAAGTTTCTTCATCTGTTCAGGTGTAACGCTTGTCTTATCTCTCGTCTGTGCTGATGGAAGAAGATAAAGATTGGCATATCTCTTATCTTTAATTAATGCCTGTTTAATTCTGCAGTTGCCTTCAACAACATCTACAAGATTGTATACTATTCTGTTTTCAAGACCCATTACAACGTCAAGGTTTCTTAATCCTATATCTGTATCAATTAATATTACTTTTTTATTTAATTTAGCCAGACCGGTACCTACATTTGCAGATGTTGTTGTTTTACCAACACCGCCTTTACCTGATGTAACAACTATAACCTCACTCATTTTGTTTCCTCCATTTATATAATACTTATTTATTATGCTATTTTTTTTTGCCATAATCAACTAAAAATTGTATTTTTTTGTGCTTTTTATATTCTTATATCGTCAAGTATGGTTTTATCTAACTTTTCAATATAAATATTACCATCCTCAACAAAGGCAATCATAATTCCGTCACCCATTTTTTTAGGTTTGCCGTTATTATCGTCACTTCTTGCAATTGTATCACCGATTCTAATCTGAATCGGAGCCATTTCAAGTGCGACAACAAATGCATCCTCATTACCATTGGCTCCGGCATATATATTACCTTTAAGCGAACCGAGTATGATAACATTGCCTTTTGCGATAACTTTTGCACCCGGATTTATATCTCCCAGTATTATAATGCTGCTTTCAGACTCAAGCATCTGACCGGAACGTAGTGTTCCTTTATAGAACTGTCCGGTCTGTGATGAAATCTCCTCAAGCCTTTCTTCAACAGCTTTTTTAAAGCATTGTTCTCTTATTTCATTGTTATCAATAACACATACAATATTAAGCTCGGAATTGGCTGCAATGATGTCAAGTACATCACGCTCTTCTTCGGATGAAAGTTTACGACCTTCAAACGAAACTGCCATATTGGCTTTATCAAAAAACTTCGTAGCACTTTTAAATTTGTTGGCAATATCTTCCCTAAGCTGTGCAAAAGGTATCTTATCATCAAGCACAACCACTATTCCATATTTATTGCCTTTAATAATTACTGAATTATTCATCGGTTCAGCCCCCTATTCATTAATAATAAAATTTGTATTAACATCAAAATACACTGATGAAGGTATTTCTGTATCATAATAAGATGCCATCGCGTAGTATGCCATAATACCTGCATTTGAAGCGGCATAAGCATATGGAAGCATTACTGTTGTCACTACCTCAGCCTGTCCTTGGTCATTCTGTGAGAACATGACATAACATGCGTGGTTACCTCTTTTTTTGTCCTCTTGTGCTGTTCCTGACTTACCGCACACCTTTACAGGAAGCCTGTTTGTAAGCATTGAAATCGCACCTTCAGATATAACTCTTGCCATACCGTTTTGCACGGTTGTCCATGTCGCATCCGACACGGAATCAGCTTTGTTTGCCACATCCGGTGTAAATTCTTTTATTATATTTCCGTCGCTATCCGTGATTTTTCCAATAAGATTTGAATTGTATACGGTACCACGGTTGGCAATTGTCGAAACATATCTTGCAAGGTTTAATGAGGTATATGCATTAGTACCCTGACCGATAGCAGATGATGCCGGGTTATAGTCGGAAGCTCTTGGTGCCGCTTCCTGAATCTGGATACCTGTTTTGGTAGCAAGTCCAAGCATTTCGGCATATTTTTTCAACCTTGACAAGCCGTAATCAAAACTTAAACTTCCGTCAGAGGTAAAACTCAGTCTGTATCCAAGTTCACAGAAATATACGTTGCATGAACGCTGCAATGCTTCCTCTGTGGCTAAAGGACCATGTTCATTAGGATAATTCCAACATTTTATGTTAGGTGTAATTGAATCAAAAATACCTTTGCAATATATGGTATCATTCGATGTTATTATTCCTTCTGTCAAAGCAGCAACAGCAGTCAGCGGTTTAAATGTTGAACCGGGAGCAATCCTGGTGTGGGTTGCACGGTTTACAAGCGGTGTTGATTTATCATTTAACAAAGATTTGTAGTATGTCGAATCAATGGTTCCTGAAAAAAGATTAATATCATAACTTGGATATGACACCAATGCGATAATATTTCCTGTATTAGGGTCTTCCATTACGCACGAACCGGAACAAGGGTCAAGCGCAAGCTGCGCCGGAGTTATCTCAAGACTACTTATCTTATTTTTAACAAATTCATAAGGTGACGCACCGTTTGAAATTGCCACATATTCAGAATCTGTATGCTTTACCGCATCCTGCTCCATAAGTATCATACACATAAGTCTGCCTGGTATTGTTCTGTTCAGAATAAGTTCTTTATATATGAGTTTGTTAAGTTCTGAATCCTTGGTAATCTCTTTCATAACAAGCTCATTAATAACAGCTATTACCTCATCTGTTGTAGGATATTCCGTACTTACGTCAAGGTTGTTGATATTAATCCATTCGTTACTTATTGCACCTTCAAGATATTCTTTTAAAGAAATTGTACCATCGGACCACTTCTTGCTTAATTCATCCTCCGAAGATATTTTATCCTTACTAAGAATGTCTTTTTCGATAAGGAGCGTCCTTATTCTTTTAATGTACTCCTTCATATCGTCTGAAAGTTCATTATAAGGTGTTCCGTTCTGCATTTCAGCCAGAATTGTGTTAAGAATTTCTGCTTTTCTTGAACTGAAAACAGAATATACATTCTTTGCAGCCTCCGTATCTGATTCTGCTATCTTGTCCATATCTATCATATTGTTGTCAATAAAGGCAAAATATACCCTTGTTACAGGCATAACAATGTCCCCGGAAAGTCCGGCATTTGTCTCATCACCCTCAACTATATTGGTTATAAGCGTTTCTGCAAGACGTCTTTCAAGCAGGTTGTAAATTTTTTCCTGTAATTTTACATCAATGGTAAGGTAAATATCATTTCCTACCTGTGCGTCTTCCTGAGCTGTTATCTCCTGAACCCTGCCCAATGTATCAACAAGCATTGTCGTAGTTCCTTTTTTTCCTGCAAGAACAGTTTCGTAAATAGACTCAATTCCTGATTTCCCTACAACATCATTAGCAGTATAATCAGGATTGGAAAGTTTAAGTTCTTCAAGTTCTGATTCACTTACTTTTCCGGTATATCCGATTATATGTGCAATATACTTGCTGTAGTTATATTTTCTGAGATATTCTTCCTCAATACCTACACCTGTAAGTTCTGATGAAGATTCAAGAATTGCAGCCATTGTCTGTTCGGAAACATTCCTTGCAAGTGTAAAAGATATATATCTCTTATATGAATTGACAGAAAGATTATATCTGACATAAATAATGTCAAGTGCTGTTTTGTCATCATATTTGCTGTCAATGCGATATCTTGTCTTTAATTTCTTTATAAGATCGTATTCCGTAATGTTTTTTTCTTCTTCAGTAAGTTCTCCTACTGACTTTTTCCCAAGTATATCCCTTAAAAATCTCTGAAGGCTGTTTCCTTCAATATTATATCTGTATGTTCCGAATTCTGTATATTCTATAGGAAAATCAAAATTAAGATTATCCCCGTTTTCCTCTATTATTGATATCGTCTTTGCGATAATCTCATTAAGTGTCTCATTTCTTACTTTTGTTGAATCATAATATCCGCAATCCTCAATTACCACTGAGTAAGCAAGTTCACTGTAAGCTAATAGTTCACCGTTCTTATCGTAGATATTGCCTCTTGGTCCCACAGTTGCAATCTCTCTCTGGGCTTTCATTGTATAGTTCTGTTTGTAATATTCGCCCTTTACAATTTGTAAGCTGAAAAGTCTTGAAAGAAGAATCCCAAACAATACAATCACAACAAGTACAAAAGGTACTATCCTCGATGTAAAAAAATGCTTAAGCCCCGATCCGAGGTCCTTAAGAAACTGAGTTATTGCTTTTAACCGCATCGTGAACCTCCTTCTTTTTTTCAAGCAGAATCAGTTTTCTGTTAATAAAATATACAAATACATATGCAAAAATAGTTATTACACCGGTATATATTATCTCAGGAAATATAATCCTTACGACATAAAATCCGAAAGATAATTTATTCCGTACAAGAAAGCCTGTTACAAAAACAGCTATTCCGTATAAAAAGTCACATAATACAACCAGACTTATCGGGAAAATAAGCTGCTCCTTAACATATTCCTTATGGAAAATACCATTTAAGAAACCGGCAAGCATATAAAGCAGTGCTGTAAATCCTATTATCTTACCGGCCATTATGTCAACAAGCAGTCCACTGAAAAATCCGGTAAAAATACCTGACGCACGGCCTCTCATATAACCTACGATGCATGTAAACATAAGTATAAGATTAGGTGTTATTCCTGCAACCGAAAGCGCACCTGCGAATAAAGTACATTGTAATGCATATAATATGATTATTGAAATAAAACTAATTATAAAACGTCTCATACAGCCTCTATTTTACAGTATCACCTGTTATCTTTTTTTGTGTTATGATTAAAACTTTCTGGATATGCTTAAAGTCCACGGCCGGAATAACATATCCTGACTGGGTAAGGTTATTTGAATCTGTTTCTATATCTTTGGCGTATCCGATAAGTATGCCCGGAAGGAATTTTTTACTTACATTGGATGTAACTATCATATCTCCGTCCGATATTTTTACATCTGCATCAAGATAACTTAACCTTAAATAACCGTCTTCAATAAGCTTTAAATCACCGCTTACGGCACATACATCCGATGTGTTCATAAGCATTGAGCTTACTTTACTTTCATCATCAATAATACTTCTGACAAGGGAATATTTTTCGGAAACCTTATATACAATACCTACAAGACCATTTCCTGCGATTACATTCATATCAACTTCTATACCGTCTGCCGAACCCTTATCTATGATAAAAGTATCATACCAGCTGTCGGAATTTCTTCCAATTACATTGGCACCGATCTTCTCATATGACGAATAAACATTGTCTATTTTGTACAATTCCTTCAGATCGTTATATTCTACCTGTTCCAGTTTCATTTTAATATTTTCTTCTTCAAGCTCACTGAGTTTGGTTTTTAATTCATAATTTTCTTTCTGCAGATTTTCTACTGACTGGAACAAATCTTTTTTTTCCGTAAGCCATGAACCGATTCCATTAATTCCTTTCTGGAGAGGGATTATGATGGAACCCGTCACTTTTTGAAGTGGTTTAGTTAACTTATCCGTAAAAAATGTAATGCCTATAAGTAAAAAACATACGCAGGCAAGTATTGTAAGCCATGTTTTGGGCGAAAGAAAAAATTTAAACTTTTTTTTCATAGATTTTCCTTAAATATTAGTCAATAATTCTATCCTTAGGTATATAAGCAATTTCATTATATTTTTCATCATCAATTATTGTTTTGATACCTTTAACAACACATTCCGAAGGATTGTCCGCAATATTCACATGAAGTTCGGTCTCTCCGTTAATAAGTTCGCCAAGTCTGTTTATGGCAGATGAACCTCCGGTAAGATATATTCCCGTGTCAATGATATCTGCCGATAATTCAGGTGGGGTTCTCTCAAGAATTGATTTAATAGAATCCACAATCTGATTGATAAAATCTTTAAGACATTCGTATACAATATCCGAAGATATGGTACAGTTTGTAGGCAGACCTGTAACAACATGTCTTCCATAAACGTTTACGGTTGTCTCTTCCTGCTTAATTGCGCTTCCAAGCTGACATTTTATATATTCTGCTGTCTTGGAACCGATAACAAGATTATATTTTTTTCTTACGGCACTTATTATCTGGCTGTCAAGCTTATTTCCACCAAACTTAACGGCTTTGCTTAGTACGATTCCGCCAAGGGAAAGTACTGAAATCTCGGTAGTATCTGCTCCGATATTAACAACCATTATTCCTTTCGCATTATTAACATCAACGCCGGCTCCGATTGCATCTGCAACAGGCTTGTTGATTACATATACTTTCTTAGAATGTACCTTAGGGTCTTTTGTCAGTTCAAAAAATGCTCTTTTCTCAACCTCTGTAATATCCGTAGGAACTGCTATATAATAATCAGCAGGCATTATTTTTTTGGTATCATGACTGATTTTTTTGATAAATTCTATAAAAAGTGTCTGCATATTATCAAAATCGGCAATCACACCACATTTAACCGGAAAAGATACCTTGATATTATCAGGTGCTTTTTCGTACATTTCAAAAGCTTCATCACCAAATGCAAAAACCTCTGTTTTGTTTGCTATGGCTATTATGTTCTTCTCGTTAAGGAATGTATCTTTATCTTTGTGGTATATTTTGATATTACTGGTTCCTATGTCCAGTCCGTAAATATTCTTTGCCATATTTTTACCCTCAAATCTTTCTAAATCATGTCTTGTTCTTTTAGGCTTATGTATCTATTATCACCAATAATAATATGGTCAATCAATGGGATTCCTACAAGTTCTCCTGCTTCTTTGAGTTTTTTCGTACAAAGGGAGTCCTCCCTGCTTGGGGTGGGGTCCCCGCTGGGATGATTGTGTACAACAATAATATATACCGCACCTTTACTAAGTGCGTATCGGTACACTTCCCTTGAGGTAATACATGTATAATTAACAGTACCCATGGATAATATTTTCTCATTAATAAGTTCACATTTGGTATTGAGCAACAATACCATAAAGCACTCATATTCCAGGTGCCTTAATTCCTCCATACAGTAATCAGCAGCATCCTTTGACGTATTGAAAACTGTTCTCTTAGCCATTGTTGCCTTTGAAATGCGCGATGACAATTCTCCTATACACTGAAACATTATCGATTTAACTTTACCGATTCCGTCTATGGAACAATAATCCCTTTGTGTAAGGTGTTTTAATCCAAGGATCCCCATATTGCCGGAAAGCTTAAATAACTCTTCGGCAACCTGGATACAGTTCTTGTCTTTTGTACCGCTTCTGATAATAACAGCTAAAAGCTCCACATCCGTGAGGCTTGCCGCACCATATCTTTCACATTTTTCGTATGGTAAAAGTACGTTTTCTTCTGTGCTAATTTTCCTCAAATATGTCTCCTTCTGCAAAAAGAAGATTCACAAGAAAAAAATCCCTTACCATTTATAATAACATACTTTAATTATAATTTCTATTCCAATTCTAATAATTTTTGTAAACTCATCATAATTCCGAATTTGGCGTGATACCAGGTGAGCCCGCCCTGGAAAAATACCGTATAAGGAGGACGAAGCGGTCCGTCTGCTGACAACTCTATTGATGAACCGGAAATAAAAGCACCCGCAGCCATTATAACTTTGGAATCATATCCGGGCATATCCCATGGTTCCGGAGTAACATGGCTGTCAACAGGTGCTGCAGCCTGAATTCCCTTACAGAATGCTATGAGCTTTTCAGGTGTTTCAAGCTCAACTGCCTGTATGATATCATAACGTTCTTCTGTTCCGTTCGGAATAACCCTGTATCCAAGTTTTTCATAAAGACGTGCCGCAAAAATCGCACCCTTTAATGCACCTGCTGATACCGTAGGTGCAAGAAAAAGTCCCTGATAAAACGAGGGATTAACACCAAGAGACGCTCCCAGTTCACTTCCAAGTCCCGGCGCAGTAAGTCTGAATGCCGCATTATCCACATACTCTTTTTTACCGCATATGTAACCTCCGACCGGTGCAAGTCCACCGCCCGGATTTTTTATAAGAGAACCTACAACCATATCTGCACCTACGTCGGATGGTTCTATTGTTTCAATAAACTCACCGTAACAATTGTCAACCATACATATTATATCCGGTTTAATGTCCTTTATAAACTTAATGAGTTCTCCAATCCTTTCAACAGAAAGTGTAGGTCTGTCAGCATATCCTTTTGACCTTTGTATTGTAACAAGTCTGGTCTTTTCATTAATTCCTTCACGGATTGCATCATAATCAAAGCTTCCGTCTTTTTTCAAGTCGACACCGTTATATGTTATGCCGTATTCCTTAAGGCAGCCTTTTTCTTCACGGATTCCTATTACACCCTGTAATGTGTCATAAGGAAGTCCTACAGGTGAAAATATTTCATCTCCCGGTCTTAAATTGCCCGCTAATGCAACCGTAAGAGCATGGGTTCCACAGGTTATCTGAGGACGGACAAGTGCAGCTTCCGTATGGAACACATCCGCATATACCTGTTCAAGTGTATCTCGTCCTATATCGTTATAACCGTATCCGGTAGAGGTTCCCAGGTGTGCCTCGCTTACCCGGTTTTTCTGCATGGCGTGAAGTATTTTTAACTGGTTATATTCAGCAATAGCATCAATTTGTTTAAAACGTTCCTTAAGTCCGTTTTCTGCTTCTTCTGCCATTTTAAGGACCTTTTCAGAAAGCCCCATTTTAAGATATAAATCGTAAATTTCTTTGTTCATTATATAATATTTTTCTCCTTTATCATTTCAAGCATATATTTTAACAACTGGTCTTTATTATCAAACTCTTGTAATTCCAACATTGTAACTTCTTTTTCACGTCTGGACCATGTAAGCTGTCTCTTGGCAAAATGCCTGGTATCCAGTTTTATTTTTTTTCTGACATCATCTAATGTAGCCGTGCCATCAAAATATTCAAAAAATTCTCTGTAACCGATAGCCTTCATTGATGTCATATCTTTGGTGCAGCCGTGTTTAATAAGTCTTATGACCTCATCTGTCAGTCCCATGTCAAACATCATATCCACACGCCTGTCAATTCTGTCATAGAGAACTTCCCTGTCATTATTAAGCACAAAATACAAAAAGTTGTAAGGTGATTCGTTTTTCTTCTGCTCTTCATTGTGTTCTGATATTTTCTTACCGGTCTGTTTAAAATATTCAAGTGCTCTTATTACACGTTTTTCATTATTAAAGTGTATCTCTTCTGCTGATTTTTCGTCAACAGTCCTTAGCATATCGTGTATATATTCCTTGCCTTTTTCCTCTGCCAATCCGTAAAGATATTCCCTGTATTCTTTATCTTCATCAGATTTCTCGAATTCTATATCGTAAAGAACTGACTGGATATAGAACCCGGTTCCGCCTGTAATTATAGGTATATGTCCTCTTTCATAAATTTTTTCCATTGCTCTACAGGCATATTCTTTAAAAAGAAATACATTAAATTCATCTTTAGGTTCAAGGATATCAATAAGGTGATGTGGGACTCCCTGCATCTCCTCATTTGTAATTTTAGCTGTTCCGATGTCCATCTCCTTATATACCTGCATGGAATCAGCACTTACTATTTCTCCGTTTACAGCTTTTGCTAATTTAATTGAAAGCTCTGTCTTTCCTACTGCCGTAGGTCCCGTCAATATTATAAGTGGTTTTTTCATACTATTCTTTTAAACTTCTTTTCCAATTCATATTTACTGATGGTGATAAATGTAGGTCTGCCGTGAGGACAGTTATATGGATTTTCAAGTTCCATAAGTTCATCCATAAGTTTTTCCATTTCTTTTATGTTAAGCCTGTTATTACCCTTAACTGCAGCTTTACATGACATTGTTGCAATTCTGTTTTTAATTGTTTCAGGGGTGTTCTTACCATAATCAATACATAAAGAATCCATTATTTCCGTAAAAATTTCTTTTGGGTCTGCTTCTGAAAAATCAGCCGGTATTCCTCTTATGGCAAGTTCACCTCCGCCAAAATCTTCTATTTCATATCCGAATTGTGCAAGGTATTCTTCGTTATCCTTGTATACATTCTGTTCCTCTGTGGTCAGCGAAAAAACAACGGGTGGATTAATCATCTGTGATGTGATTGACCTGTCATTGTACCGCTTCATAAAACGTTCAAACAATACCTTTTCATGTGCGGCATGCTGGTCTACTATATACATACTGTTTTCAAATTCCATAATCCAGTATGTGTCAAAAAGCTGGCCTATTATCTTAATATCTTTCTTGTTTTCTTTTTTTAACAGTTCATTTACTTTAAACAGTTCAAGCTGTTTTGGTTCTTCCTGTTGTTTTATTTCTTTCACAACTTCTTCATATACAACTGCTCTTTTTGTCTCAAAAGGCTCAGGCATTCTTGCCGAAACCAGAGGTTTTTTTACTTCAGGAACTTTTCTGACAATAACATGTTCTTTTTCATTTACTGTTTCAGGCTGTTTTTCTACCGCCTTTTCATAATTTACAACAGTATCCGGTTCTTTTTTATTATATTCAACTTTTAAAGGTTCTTCTTTTTTCGCTTTTTCAAGATTAATCTCAGGTATCAGTTCCCTGTGTGTAAGTGCAAGAAGTATACTTTCTTTTACATTATTGTATATTTCCTGTTCATTTGAAAACCTCAATTCCATTTTTGAAGGATGTACATTAACATCCAGAAGTTCCGGATTAATTGTAATGTGAAGGGATGTAAAAGGATATTTGTGCTGCATTATAAAGCCTGCATAAGCATCCTCTATTGCCCTTGAAACTATATTGCTTTTAACGTATCGTCCGTTTATATAATAATTTTCAAAATTTCTGTTGCCTCTTGATATAAGAGGTTTTCCTACATATCCTTTAATGGAATAGTCATTAAACTGCCTGTCTATTTCAAGAAGATTAGATGTTATCTCGCGTCCGTAAACTACATATATATTATCCTTTAATTTACCATTGCCTGTTGTCTGAATCTTTGGCTGGTTGTTATTTATAAAACGTATCGATATTTCAGGATGGGACAGACACAGATTTTCCATAAGTGAACTTATATAACCACCTTCTGTAGCAGGGGTTTTTAAAAATTTTCTTCTGGCAGGGGTATTGTAAAAAAGATTTCTTACAAGGAATGTGGTTCCGTCAGGTGCACCTACTTCTTCAAATACTTTCTCGGTTCCGCCGTCAATCTGGTACCTTGTGCCTGTAAGTGCATCCTTTGTTTTAGTAATCAGTTCAACCTGGGCAACCGCACTTATACTTGATAAAGCTTCACCCCGGAATCCAAGTGAAGAAATTCCTGCAAGGTCCGCAGCAGATTTGATTTTACTAGTGGAGTGTCTTAAAAAAGCCAGTCTGACTTCGTTTTTATCAATTCCGCAGCCATTATCGGTTATTCTTATCAATGAAATACCGCCGTCTTTTATTTCAACCGTTATGGCTGTCGCACCTGCATCAATAGCATTTTCAACAAGCTCCTTTACAACGGATGAAGGTCTGTCTACTACCTCACCTGCCGCAATCTTATTTATAGTATTTTTGTCCAGAAGATTAATTGCCATAGCTTACCACCTGTTCTTTATTTTGTCCTGAATCCTGAATAATGTATTTAGCGCATCTATAGGTGTCATCTTAGTTAATTCAAGGTCTTTGATTTCATCAATAATATCATCATTATTTACTGCATCAAACAAAGACATCTGAACATATTTGTCTTTTCCCACGGAATCAGGAATTTTCAAGGCTTCTTTTGAAATTCCAAGCCTTGCAATTTCCTTTGCCTTAGCTGATATGTCATTATCCGCAAGTTCCGCAACAATTTCCTTGGCTCTTTCAATTACGGATGAAGGAACACCTGCAAGCTTTGCAACCTGTATTCCATAGCTCTTGTCTGCTCCGCCTTTTACAATTTTTCTCAGGAAAATAATATCATCACCCTGTTCTTTTACCGCAATGCAATAATTATTAACAGATTCCATTTGTCCTTCAAGCTCGGTAAGTTCATGGTAATGTGTTGCAAAAAGAGTCTTGGCACCAAGTAACTTCGGATTACTTATATGCTCCACAACTGCCCATGCAATGGAAAGTCCGTCAAAGGTGCTGGTTCCTCTTCCTATCTCGTCCAGGATAAGCAGACTGTCAGAAGTTGCATTTCTTAAGATATTAGCTACCTCCGTCATTTCAACCATAAATGTACTCTGACCGCTTGCAAGGTCATCGGAAGCACCTACTCTCGTAAAAATCCTGTCCACAATTCCTATGTTGGCTTTTGTGGCAGGTATATACGAACCTATCTGTGCCATAAGTACAATAAGTGCCGTCTGTCTCATATAAGTTGACTTACCTGCCATATTAGGTCCCGTAATTATGGATATCCTGTTCTTATGATTGTCAAGAATTGTATCATTTTCAACGAAAAGACCATTGCTTATCATTTTTTCTACGACAGGATGTCTTCCGCCTTCAATCTCTATAAGGCCTTTTTCATTGATTGTGGGGCATACATAATTATTCTGCATGGCAACAATCGCAAGATTGGAGAAAACATCAGCCTTAGCTACTGCTTTTGCGGTTGTCTGGATTCTTAAAACCTCGCCTGCGATTCTGTCCCTGACTTCAGTAAATAAGTCATACTCAAGAGAAAACAATTTATCTTCCGCACTTAAAATCACTTCTTCCAGTTCTTTAAGTTTCGGAGTTGTGAAACGTTCCGCATTAGTTAAAGTCTGTTTTCTTATGTAATCATCGGGAACCATATCTTTAAAGCTGTTTGTTACTTCAAAATAATATCCGAATACTTTGTTGTATTTTATCTTAAGGTTCTTGATTCCTGTTCTTTCTTTTTCACTTGCTTCGAGGTTTAAAAGCCACTGTTTGCCGTCTGTCTTTGCATGACGAAGTCTGTCTATTTCCTCATTGTAACCTTCTTTTATAAGGCCTCCGTCTTTAATTGCAATTGGAGGCTCATCAACAATTGAAGCTTCAATCAGGCTGCATATATCCTCAAGGACATCAAGCTCTTCATAAATTGATTTAATCAGGCTGCTTTTAAATGATGCCAGCAGTTTTTTTATCGGAGGAAGCATGGCAATAGAACCCTTGAATGCAATCAAATCTCTTGGAGATGCGGATTTTGTGCTTATTCTGCCTACAAGTCTTTCAAGGTCATATACCGGATTAAGGTATTCCCTGAGTTCCGCACAATCCACATAGTTATTAATAAATTCTGTAATGGCTTTCTGTCTTGCAACAATATCATCTTTTATTAATAGAGGTTGTTCTATCATATTTCTTAAAAGCCTGGCACCCATGGCTGTTTTGGTTTTATCAAGAACCCAGAGCAATGACCCCTTTTTCTGTTTTTCACGCATAGTTTCCACAAGTTCAAGATTTCTTCTTGTGGAGCTGTCAATAATCATATACCTTCCTGTGGCATAAGGTGTAATTCTCGTAAGGTGGGGCAATGAATTTTTCTGCGTTTCATAAAGATAATTTAAAAGAGCCCCGGCAGCAACAACTGCCGTCTTGTAATCACTTATTCCAAGCCCATCAAGTGTTGCCACATTAAAATGTCTTAGTATAATATCTTCATCATTTTTATCGTCAAAATACCATGGCTCAAGGACGGACTCCGCAAAAGAAAGTCTGTCCTTTAAATCAGATATATTAATTCCGCTGATTGTAAATGCTTCATTAAAAAGTATCTCTGATGGTGTAAACTTGTTGATTTCGTCTATCAGTTCCCTTTCTGAGGATACTTCTGTAATCAGAAATTCACCGGTAGTAATATCAGATGTTGCAAGTCCGATGGAATCAGGCATATATGCAACACACATGATGTAGTTATTTTTAGTCTCATCAAGTGCCATAGGGTTAAAATTAGTTCCCGGTGTAACAACTTTAATTACTTCTCTTTTTACCAGACCCTTAGCTGTTTTAGGGTCTTCCACCTGTTCGCATATGGCAACTTTATAGCCTTTTTCTACAAGCCTGTTAATATATGAATCTGCGGCATGATAAGGAATTCCACACATAGGTGCCCTTTCTTCCTGTCCGCAGTCCTTACCCGTAAGTGTCAGTTCAAGTTCTCTTGATACATTTATTGCATCATCAAAAAACATCTCATAAAAATCACCCAGTCTGTAAAAAAGCACACAGTCTTCATATTCTTTTTTCGTTTCAAGATATTTTTGCATCATTGGTGAATATTCAGCCATCTTTACCACGCTTTCGTAATTACTTATTTGCAGAAACGATTTCTTTTGCACGTAAAAGTGCAGTATCTATGTTAGGACAGAAGTTTTCAACTCCAACTTCTTTATCAAAGCCTGCCTTCTGGAGCATCTTCATAGGCTGTTCATTGACATGTGAAAATACAAGTGTTATTCCGGCTCTCTTACAGGTATCAAGTATTTCATAAAAGATATGAAGTGCACTTGCATCTATTGCAGGAACAGCTCTCATTCTTAATATAAGTACATCTTCCGACGTATCTTTAACAATATCCATAACCTTGTCTGTCATAGCAAAAAACAAAGGTCCGTTGATTTCGTATACAAATGTTTTATCAGGAACTACCTTAAGACCGATATTATCAGGGTCATTTTCCTCATCAATATATTTCCAGCCTTTGACATCCGTAGTCTCAACCATTCTCTTAAGGAAAAGTGCTGCAGCCACAATAAGTCCTACTTCAATTGCAACAACAAGGTCAAAAAATACCGTAAGTATAAATGTAACGGCAAAAACTATAATGTCACTCTTAGGTGCTTTTTTACATAATCTTATGCATTTTGGAATACCTGCCATGTTATAAGCTACCATAATAAGTATAGCGCCAAGAACCGACATCGGTATCAATGAAGCGTAAGGCATAAGCACTACAAGTATGATAAGAAGTGTTATGGAATGGACAATTCCGGCAATAGGTGTACGTCCGCCGTTTTTTACATTAGCTGCAGTTCTTGCAATAGCTCCCGTTGCAGGTATACCTCCAAAAAGTGCTGACATAATGTTACCCACACCCTGTCCGATTAATTCGGCATTAGATTTGTGTTTGCTTCCAATCATACCATCGGACACTACTGCCGATAAAAGTGATTCTATACTTGCAAGGATTGCAATTGTAAATGCCGGGCTTATTAATTCTTTTATCATTGAAAAAGAAATCTTTGGCACTGAAAATTTAGGAAGAGCTGAAAGCCCGCTTAAACCTGCCACCTGTGGATATGAGCTTCCTATTGTCTTAACTGCATTGGCACCTTCTGTAAGGCCGCCGGCCTGCACAATTACGGTGCAGATTATTATTGCAATAAGTGAACCGGGAATTGCTTTGACATATTTAAGTTTTTCAGGCAGCTTATTCATAATTTTCGGCCAGAATATCTGGATAACAAGTGCCAGAAGACCTATAAGAAATGCCACATAATTCCATTTTGAAAAATTAGTAAATATTGTTCGTACTTTTCCTATAAATTCCGATGGAACAGCACCTATATTAATTCCGAAAAAATCTTTAAACTGTCCGACAACAAGTGTTACGGCAATGCCCGCGGTAAATCCCGTTGTAATTGTATACGGTATGTATTTTATGAGGTTTCCGGCTCTTATAAGTCCGAAAATAACCATCATAATACCGGCAAGTATTGTTGCTATAACAAGACCTGTAAATGTATACTTCTCAATTATTCCACATATTATTACAACAAAGGCAGCCGTAGGTCCTCCAATCTGTACCCTGCTTCCTCCTAACAATGCAATAAAAAAACCTGCTATAATGGCTGTGTAAATACCCTGTTCAGGACTTACTCCCGAAGCTATTGCAAGGGCAATAGATAATGGCAATGCAATAATTGCAACAATAATTCCGGAAATCAGATCTTTTACAAACTGATCTTTATTGTAGTTTTTCATTACTGAAAATAATTTTGGCTTTAAATCTCGCATAATTCTTTTTCTCTTTCCTTTGTATCACCGGTTTGTTACACCAGTTCTCCTATATAATAAAAGCCTTTGCTTTCATTCAGTTTAACATCACATATTGTACCTACAAGTGATGAATCCCCCTTGAAATGGACAAGGGTATTATTTTCAAGACGTCCGGTTAAAAGACCTTCATGGTTCTGGTTAACTTCCTCCACAAGTACCTTAAGTGTCTTGCCTACATCAAGTCCGCATCTTTTTTTAGATGATTCTCCTACCTGTTTTAATAGCCTGTCAAAACGCTCTTTAGTCACTTCTTCCGGAATCTGCCCAGCCATGGACGCTGCAGGCGTTCCCTCACGCTTTGAATATATAAAAGTATAGGCACTGTCAAATTCAGCTTCCCTGACAACATCCATTGTGTCATTAAAATCTTCTTCAGTTTCTCCGGGAAAACCTACAATAATATCTGTTGTAAGGGCTGCATCAGGCATTCTTTTTCTTATCTTCTTAACAAGTTCAAGGTAGCTTTCCTTGGTATAATGACGATTCATAAGTTTAAGAATCCTTGAACTCCCTGATTGTAAAGGCAGATGTATGTGGTGGCATACTTTAGGCGTGACTGCCATTGTCTCAATAAGTTCATCAGATAAATCCTTTGGATGAGGTGTCATAAAACGTATTCTCTCAAGTCCCTCAACCTTGCTTACTTCTTTTAAAAGTTCCGCAAAAGATATTGGATTTTCAAGAGTTTTACCATAGGAATTAACATTCTGTCCAAGGAGCATAATCTCTTTGACTCCCTCTTTAACAAAACGTTCAACCTCCCTGATAATATCCTTAGGCTCACGGCTTCTTTCCCTTCCTCTGACATAAGGAACGATACAATAACTGCAGAAATTATTGCATCCGTACATTATGTTCACACCGGATTTAAATGTATATTTCCTTACATCCGGTAAATCCTCAACAATCTGGTTGGTGTCTTTCCAGATATCAATAATCATTCCCTCTGAGTTAAGTTTTGTGTGTACAAGCTCTGCAAATTTAAAAATATTGTGTGTACCAAATACAATATCGATAAATTTGTATTTTGTTTTGATTTTTTCTATCTCGTCAGGCTCCTGCATCATACAGCCGCATATTGCAATAAGCATATCCGGATTATTTTTCTTGACAACTTTCATTCTTCCAAGATGTCCATATAATCTGTTGTTGGCATTCTCCCTTACAGAGCAGGTGTTATATATAACAAAATCAGCTTCTTCATTGTCTGTGTGGACAAAACCCGCTGCTTCCAATATACCCGCAAGTTTTTCAGAATCCCTTGCATTCATCTGGCATCCGAAAGTCTGGATGTGATAGGTAAGGCTTCCGCCTTTTTTTTCTGCTTTTTTCTTAATTTCATCTTTAAGCAGCTCTATAAAATAATACTGTCTTTCAGGTTCCTTCTCAGGAACGATTGTATTTAACTGGCCCATAAATAACCTTTCTTTGTATTTTATTTTCTGATCTGACCATTGCCATAAATGATATATTTGGTAGAAGTCAGTTCCTTAAGTCCCATAGGTCCTCTTGCATGAAGCTTCTGTGTACTTATTCCTATTTCAGCACCAAAGCCGAATTCAAATCCATCCGTAAATCTTGTAGAGGCATTAACATATACTGCCGCAGCATCAACCTCATCAAGAAATTTCTGTGAATTATTGTAATCATTGGTAATAATTGCTTCGGAATGTCCCGTATTGTACTTATTGATATGCTTTATGGCATCATCTACGGAATCCACAACAACGAGTGACACAATAAGATCAAGATATTCTTTCCCGTAATCTTCTTCCGTTGCGGCTTTAATGTCAGGAACGATTACCCTGCTTCTCTCATCCCCACGGATTTCAACTTTGTGTGTGAAAAGTCTTTCAGCAAGGGCAGGTACAAACTTATCCGCAATGTTTTTGTGGACAATAAGTGATTCACAAGCATTGCACACGCCCATTCTTTGTGTTTTGGCATTAACTATTATATCAAGTGCCATATCAAAATCAGCACTTTCATCCACAAATATATGACAGTTGCCTGTTCCTGTCTCAATTACAGGTATTGTAGCATTTTCGACTACAGACCTTATAAGACCGGCACCGCCCCTTGGTATAAGAACATCTACATATCCGTTAAGGTGCATAAATTCGGTTGTAACCGCCCTGTCAGTGCTTTCAATAAGCTGTATGCAGTATTCCGATATATCACATGCCGTAAGTCCTTCTTTGATTACTCTTACAATGGCCTTATTGGAATTAATAGCATCACTTCCGCCCTTTAAAATAACCGTATTACCTGATTTAAAGCAAAGCGAAAATGCATCAAGCGTTACATTTGGTCTTGATTCGTATATTATTCCTATAACACCTATAGGAACTCTTTTTTTACCTATTTTAAGACCGTTTGGTCTTTCCCACATGGAAATAACCTCTCCCACAGGGTCTTCAAGTGCAGCAACCTGTCTTACGCCTTCAGCCATTCCCTTGATTCTGTCAGGGGTAAGTTTAAGTCTGTCAAGAAGGCTTTCTTTCATACCTGCGGATTTGCCTGTTTCCATATCTTTTTTATTTTCTTCAATGATATAATCTGTTCTTTCAACAATCAAATCAGCTATTTTTAACAGTGCGTTATTCTTTTCGTTGATTTTTAATCCTGCCGTTATATGCTTTGCATCTGCCGCAAGCCTGCCCATTATTTCAAGTTCGCTCATTTTGTCTCCTTTATCTGCATCTATATATATTGTTTTCTGTTACAATGTAATCAAGTGGAATATCAAATTCATCGGCATCAATACTATCAACTACCTGCAGTGAAAATGCTGCTCCGATTTTTATAAGATTACTGTGTTTGCTAAGATATCTGTCATAATATCCCTTTCCGTATCCCGTTCTGTTGCCATTTATATCAAATGCAACTCCCGGAACTATTATTATTCCGTTATCTGTATCAATAAGATTTTTCTTAACAGGACATGGTTCTTCTATTCCCATATAACCTTTTTTCAGGCTTTCTCCTTTTAAGACATGGTAAAATTCCATCTCATCTCCTTTTACCCGCGGAAATGATATTATTTTATCTGTTTCTTTCAGACAATCCCACAATAAAGATGTATTAACTTCGTTATTTATGCTTCTGTAAAGAAAAATATACCTGAATTCTTCTTTTTCCAGTATTTTAAGGATGTTTTCCGTTATAAGCCTGCTTTTATCACATACTTCTTTGGATGTCATACTGTCTCTTGCTTTTTTTATATTGTTTCTTACTGTCTTTTTATCCATTACTAATATCCGAACTCTCCCATAATTGATTCATCATCTGTTATCCAGTCATTCACATCAATTTTCCTGTAGTTTTTTTCATCATCTCTTATAACTACTGTTTTAATACCTGCATTGATTATTGTTCTTTTACACATTGAACAACAACAGGCATTCTTTACATAGGTATTGTCCGATAGTTCAATACCTACAAGAAAAAGAGTACTGTCAATCATCTTATCTCTTGAAGCGCTTATTATGGCATTGGCTTCCGCGTGGACACTTCTGCAAAGTTCGTACCTTTCACCTCTTGGAATATTCAATTTGTTGCGAATACAATAACCAAGGTCGGAACAGTTTTTTCTGCCTCGCGGTGCCCCCACATAACCTGTGGATATTATCTCATCATTTTTGACAATTACGGCTCCGTAACGTTTTCTTAAACAAGTGCCTCTTTTTGAAACAGATTCCGCAATGTCCAGATAATAGTTATATTTATCAAGTCTGTCCATATCTCTTCCTCTTTTCTATAAATAATCGGCGAGGTCAAAATTATCGGCTTTATTGGCAAGAAACAGTGTTCCGATATTATCACCATTTAAAATTGATGAAATAATATCAACCTCTTTGCTGTTGGCTATTATCATATCAGCCCCTGCTTCCGTGGCTATTATTGCAGCATCTATTTTGGCTGCCATACCGCCGGTTCCCACAGCACTTGCCGAGCCTTTACCCATTGCCCTTAATGCATCGGTAATATGAGGAACAAGTTCGATAAATTCCGCATCAGGATTGACATTAGGGTCATCTGTGTAAAGTCCGTCTATATCCGATAAAAGAATAAGCAAATCCGCACCTATAAGTGCACTTACAAGTGCCGACAGCTTATCGTTATCGCCAAATTCTATTTCATAAGTAGATACCGTGTCATTTTCATTAACAACAGGGATTGCATCTAACTTAAAAAGTTCTTCAAAAGTATTTTTTGCATTAACAACGCTTTCATGATTCTGCATGGTATACTTTGTAAGCAGAACCTGTGCAGCAACCTGATTATATTCTGAAAAAAGTTTCTGGTATGTCATCATGAGCCGGCATTGTCCGATGGCGGCACAAGCCTGTTTTTCCGCTAAAACATTACTTCTCTTTATTCCTACCGTCTGTCTTCCTACGGCTATGGCGCCTGATGATACAAGCACTACATCCTTACCTTGATTCTTGATATCACAAAGTATTCTTACAAGTTTTTCAAGCTTTCTGTAATTAATATTGCCAGTACTTTCATGGGTAATTGATGATGAACCTATCTTAACAACTATTTTCTTCTTATCTTTAATTAATTCTCTATAGTTCATATTATGACCTTCTTTTTATTCTTCTGATAAAGCAACGGCTTCCGCTACTTTTATTCCGTCAACAGCGGCACTTGTTATTCCACCTGCGTATCCTGCACCTTCACCACACGGGTAAAGGCCCTTCACGGATATACTTTCAAACATTTCATTTCTAATAATTCTTACAGGGGATGAGGTTCTGCTTTCAACACCTGAAAAAACTGCATCTCCCATGTTAAATCCATGTATTATTTTATCAAAAGATTTCATTCCGTCAATAATTGATTCACAAATAAACTCAGGAAATACTTCCCGCAGGTCTGCACCTGTCTTTTTACCGAGTATCTGAGGTTGTACAGAACCGTAACCTGAAGTTGCTTTTCCTTTAATAAAATCTTCGTTAAGCTGGTATGGTACACTGCCTTTTCCCTGTAAATAAGCATTATGTTCAAGCTGCCTTTGGAAGTACATACCTGATAATACTCCGTTTTCCCCAAAATCTTCCGGATTAACCGTCACTACGATTGCACTGTTGGCATTTTTACCGTCACGTTTTGAGTAACTCATGCCATTTACACATGTCATATCTTTTTCCGAAGAGGCATTAACAACATATCCTCCCGGACACATGCAAAAAGAATATACGCCTCTGTTATTGTCAGCCTTAGCAGTTACTTTATAATCCGCAACAGGCAATGGACCGTTATCGTCCCTGCCATAGGCGAAATTATTAATCAATGACTGGTTATGCTCTATTCGCATTCCGACAGCAAATGATTTTTTCTCCATTTCGACGCCCTTTTTAAGAAGCATCTCAAAAGTATCCCTGGCACTGTGTCCGGGAGCCAGTACAACAGCATTAAACTCCTCGTCATATTCGTCATTTACTCTTATTCCTGTAATTTTACCCGTATCAATATATATATCAGTTACTTTTGAATTAAAATTAACCGTTCCTCCAAGCCTTATTATTTCATTTCTTATGTTGCTGACAACCACAGAAAGTACATCCGTACCAACGTGAGGCTTATTGACATAAAGTATTTCAGGATTTGCACCAAACTCCACAAAAGTCTCAAGAACCTTTCTTATTCTTCCATCTTTTTCCTTTATGACGGAATTAAGCTTACCATCCGAAAATGTACCCGCACCGCCTTCGCCAAACTGGATATTGGTTTCCGTATCAAGTACTCCTGTTTCAAAAAAAGCATTGACTATGCCCGTTCTTTCGTGGACGTTTCCTCCTCTTTCGTAGATTACAGGCTTAAATCCAGCCCTTGCCAGTAATAATCCACAAAAAAGTCCGGCTGGTCCGGAACCGATGATTGCAATTTTTTTATTTTTATGAGTATCTTTTATCTGTGGAAACACATATTTTATGTTTTTGTTTATAATAATATCTTTATTGTTAAGTTTTCTGACTAAAGCAGTCTCGTCTATGCCGTCCACCTTTACATCCACTGAATAAATATACATTATATGTTCTTTTTTTCTGGCATCAATGGATTTTTTAACGATTGAATAAGTAAAACTACTGTTTTTTAACCGTAATAACTTCTGTATTTTAGAATTAAGTATTTTTTCATCCGTTCCGATATCAAGCTTTATCTGGTTAATTCTAATCATTTTATTCCTTTCCTGCTGAGATTCCTGCGAGATAACCCGAAGAAAATGCCCACTGCAAGTTGTAGCCTCCGCATTTTCCGTCCACATCCAGTATCTCTCCTGCAAAGTAAAGATTTTTTACTAATCTTGATTCCATGGTATTAAGATTAATCTCATCAAGGTTCACGCCGCCTGCACATACCTGCGCATTATCAAATCCGTTGGTATCATAAGGAGTTACCGTAAAATCAATTATATTTCTTACAAGTTCCTCAGTCTGTGTCTCTGTAATTTCACCGCAGGATTTTCCTCTGTCTATAGTTGTATTTTTAACAAGAACGAGTGCAAGTTTTTTGTTGAGCAGCCCATTAAGTGCCGTCACCGGGTCAAGTTTGCGGTTATGAGAAAAGATATTGTGAACCATGCCTTTAACGGTTTTGGTGCTGTATCCCGGCATAAAATTTATATGGACTTTTACATCATTACCCTTATCTGACAGTCTTTTTATATGTCTGCTGACCTGAAATACGGGAATTCCTGAAATTCCGTATTCCGTAAGCTGTAATTCGCCGGAATCGCCTACAACCTTAACAGCTTTATCCGTTACCGTTACCGTAGCTTTTGTTCTTATTCCCGCCAGCTCTTTAAAAAATTTTTCACGACATTTTATCTGGACAAGTGCAGGTATTACGTCGACAATATGATGTGAAAACTGTTTTGCAAAATCATATCCGGAACCGTCCGAACCTGTAACCGGCATCGCCTTACTTCCGCATGCGATTATAAGTTTTCTGACGTTAAATTCGCCTTTATCGGAGAATATAACAAAGCCTTTCTTTATTTCTTTAATGTTAATTCCCGTAAAAAGGTCTATTCTAAGCCTTGAAATCTCATTTTTTAAAGCATCAAGAACTGAAACCGCCTGCTCGGAGAAAGGATATATATATCCGTCTTTGTCCCTTGTATATAATCCGATTTTTTTAAAAAAAGATATAAGCTCTGAAGGTCCGAAATTCTTAATTACAGAAAAATAAGACCCGTCTGAATTACTGTTATAACATTCAGGAGTCATATTAAGATTGGTTATATTACATTTTCCATTACCGGTTACAAGTATTTTTTTGCCGGGTTTGTCATTATGTTCAAACAGGCAGATTCTAAGTCCTTCCCTGTATGCAGCAACAGCCGCCATCATTCCTGAAGCTCCGGCACCGATAATTCCTATATCATATATCATATGTTTCTCCATTCACCGTTAAAAGCATATGGTAAAATATCTTTAATACTTTTTGTAAGAATTGTACCATCTTTTCCTTCAAATATAAACTCCATATTTTCATCGGAAAATTCACTTAAAAATTGTCTGCATATACCACATGGATAAGTATAGCCGCCTGCTTTGCTTACAATGGCAATCTTTGTAAATCTCCTATGACCTTCGCTAACTGCCTTCACTGCCGCTGTCCTTTCGGCACATATTGTCGCTCCGAAGGATGAATTTTCAATATTGCAGCCTGTATACACAGTGCCGTCATCTGTAAGAAGAGCTGCACCCACACAGAAATTTGAATAAGGTGCATAGGCATTATTCATGGCTTTTTTCGCATAATTAATCAGTTCAACGTTATTCATATCTGCCTTCCGATTCCCAGACTTTCAAGTATTTCTGCCTGACGCCTTTCCATTTCTTTTGCATCATTCTCCTCCATATGGTCATATCCCATTAAATGGAGCATACTGTGGGCTATAAGAAAAGCATACTCCCTTGTTACAGAATGTCCGTAATTAGCTGCCTGTTCTTCGACTTTATCAAGGGATATGACAATATCCCCAAGCATCAGTTCACCTGTCTCCGGATTAAAGCAGTCATACTCATTTTCAAGAAAATCAAATTCTCCCGGTGTCTCATATTCCACCATAGGAAATGAAAGTACATCCGTCGGTCTGTCAATATTCCTGAACTCTCTGTTAATTTCATGAATCCCCTTATTATCTGTTAATGTCAGACTTACCTCTGCCTCGTATGGGCATTTTTCATAGTCCAAAGCCGCATTAATTACCTTATCGGCAATTGTTTCGTAGTCTATATCAAGATTTTTGTCATACTCTTTTTCAAAATTAATGGTCATTTCTTCTGTCCTTTACTTTAATCTGTGCCTTGACTTGTTTTTTGCTTTCTGCTTTCTTGTCATACTCATCATAAGCATTTACGATTTTTTGGACAAGAGGATGTCTTACAACATCCTTGGAAGACAGATGGCATACGGCAATTTCGTCTATATCCTTCAGAACTTTAAGTGCAACGTCAAGCCCTGATGTAACATCCTTAGGCAGATCCTTCTGTGTCCGGTCTCCCGTTACAATAACTTTAGATCCAAATCCGATACGGGTAAGAAACATTTTCATCTGTGCCGGTGTAGTATTCTGTGCCTCATCAAGAATAATAAATGCGTTATCCAATGTTCTTCCTCTCATATATGCAAGAGGTGCCACCTCTATAAGTCCTTTTTCCTGATTATGGATAAAGCTTTCCGCTCCCATGATCTGGTAAAGTGCATCATATAATGGTCTTAAATATGGGTCAATTTTACTCTGTAAATCACCCGGAAGAAATCCTAATTTTTCCCCTGCTTCTATGGCAGGTCTTGTTAAAATAATTCTGTTTACTTCGTTATTTTTAAATGCCTGTATTGCCATCGCCATTGCAAGATATGTCTTTCCCGTTCCTGCGGGACCTATACCGAATACAATCATCTTTTTTCTTATTTCATCTATATAATTCTTCTGTCCCAATGTCTTAGGCTTAATCGGTTTGCCTGTTGCGGTTCTTGCAACAACGTCTTTATCAATCTCCGTTATTGCATCCTCCTTGCCCTCCATAGACAGTGATAAAGTATAATCCACAGTCTGTTCAGTAATTATATTGCCTCTTTTTGCAAGTTCTATAAGTCTCTCAAAAACCGATGCCGCACTGTTTACGGCAGCTTCCCCTCCTATTATTTTAAGTGCGTCTCCTCGAAGCACTATTGTTACTTTAAGAGTCTTTTCAATTTTCTTAATATTTGCGTCAAAACTTCCAAATATATTTCCCATATATTCTGCCGGAATATCTATAACACTTTCAATCACACTCATCGACTATAAACTGCTCCTTTTTAAATGCCGGCTCAACCGTTGTTATGATGCCTTCCGCAACCGCCGACTCACTATACAGTCTTATATTAACACTTTTTGACTCTGTTTGGATACTGTTTTCTTTTAATTTCTCAATATAATTATCAATTTTTTTCTCTAAGATATTCTGAAGTTCCTCATCCGTATACTCTGATTCTACCAGTTCATACTCCCTGTAGGTTGTATAAAAATATGTTACAGGCACCTTTTTAAAGCCATATCTGTCGTCAGAATATGTGGTTTCCGTATCATATTTTTTAAATTTACACTTTTCTTTTGAAATTGTTAGATATAAATTATTGATTTTTATACCCTTTACTTTCTGTATCCTGCCGGTATATACACGTTTTTCGTATTTTCTGTTCACTATATCTTTATACTCTTTGTTAACCCTTATTAAAATATCTGCATCACAGCATACCGTTTCGTATCCATAATTCTCACCCATTATTTTATTATAATCAATTTTTGAATATACAAGAACATCCTCTCTTTTAACCTCATCCCCTGCTTTTACAAGAGGAACTCCTGCCCTTGTTATTATTGATACAACCACTCCGTCCTCCGTTGCTACCAGATTACACGGTGTTTCGTCTTCTTTTTCCTGTTTTACCGTTTTATTCTCTTTAACCGTTATTATTAATGTATTCCCATTTATATGGACTGATACAAAGGTCAGCAAATCAAAATGGTTTAACATTAACTTTTCTATATCTTTACAGGAAATATTTTTAACTGCCGACCCGTAATCAATATTATTTTCCGTTAAAAATTCATATATTTCGGTAGAGGCATAATATTCATTTCCACGTATTTCTATTTTAACAATTTTTTGGATTGACCATAAAATAATTATTATGAAGATAATTAGTCCTGCCACAAGAAAATAGCGGTTTCTGTTATTAAAAATAAAAAATCCCGGCCCGTTCTTTTTACTGATACGGACTCTTACGCCTGTAATCTTTGCGAAGCTTTTTATCTTTTTAAAATCCTTGGCAAACATCACACATTCTGTGGTATCTGACATCCTTTTTATATTAAAAAGCCTGATATTATTCTGTTTTAATAAATTAATAAATCTTAATGTATTAATTCCTGTAATAGATATAACAATTTTATTATCAGTAAACAGCAAATCAGACCTCACTTAACTTAACTTCACTTAAATTTCCTATTATTTTTATATCAGAATCATTCATATATTCAACATAAAGATTATTCCCTTTTATATTGACAATGCTTTCATCTGTCATTATCTTAACAAGTTCATTTCTTAATTCATAAATTTTTTTAAAATTTTCTATATAAAGTTCCTTATTTCCGTGAATTGTTATTATAGGTGAAAATTCCTTCATATTTCTTGTCTTTTTATTTTTTATAATTATATTTATTTATCCATTCAAGTATTCATAATTAAGGCTCTTTGCATAAAAAAAGAGAACACAAAAATGTGTTCTCTTACATAGTAAATTAATTATATTTACGTTTTCTTGCAGCCTCTGATTTCTTCTTGCGTCTTACGCTTGGCTTCTCATAATGTTCTCTCTTACGAATCTCCTGCTGGATTCCTGCCTTAGCACAGTTTCTCTTGAATCTGCGTAATGCACTATCCAATGATTCGTTCTCTTTAACGATTACATTTGACATTTCACACCTGACCTCCCTCCAGTTGTAGATTGTGCAAAACAACTGTTTGGGTATATTTTGAAAGACATGGCAAATAACCAGTCTCATGTTCGCACAACTACGATTATATCATATAATCGAAATTCGTCAACTAAAAAATAGATTATTTATGCAAATAATTATAACATTGATGCAAGTGTTTCTTTAGCAGTCTCAAAAGCCTTTTCAATTCCGGCCGGATTCTTTCCACCGGCCTGAGCCATATTAGGACGTCCGCCGCCGCCGCCACCTACACATGGTGCTGCTGATTTTATAATATTACCTGCATGAACTCCGGCTTTAACAATATCATCTGTTGCGGTAACAATAAGATTTACCTTATCGCTTCCCATTGCAGAAGCTAAAACCACAACACCGGAACCAATCTTTGATTTAAGGTCATCAGAAAGGTTACGAAGTTCGTTCATGTCTACATCATTAAGTTTTACGGCAAGGAACTTAACTCCATTAACATCTTCTGCCTGATTAAGAACATCTCCCAGTGCTTCGTTTGCAGCTTTATTTTTAAGACTTTCTATTTCGGAATTAAGTGATTTTATCTCAGCCTGCATATGTGCAATCTTTTCTTCAACGTTAGCAGGTGTTGCCTTTGCAGCCTTGCATATATCGTTATATTTTTTTTCTATATCTTTATAATATGCAAATACACCATTGCCTGTTAAAGCTTCAATTCTTCTCACACCTGCAGCTACACCTGACTCAGATACAATCTTAAATGAATTGATAAGTCCTGTATTGCTTACATGTGTACCACCACAGAATTCCTTAGAAAAATCACCCATACATACAACTCTTACGGTATCACCATATTTCTCATTAAATAATGCCTTGGCACCTGTTTTCTTAGCATCTTCGATAGCAAGCACTTTAGTCTCTACATCTATTGATTTTGCAATCTGTTCATTAACGATGGCTTCAACCTTTTCTATCTCTTCCTCTGTCATAGGCTGGAAATGGGTAAAGTCAAATCTTAACCTGTCAGGTGTAACAAGTGAACCTGCCTGCTCAACGTGATTACCAAGCACAATTCTTAAAGCTTCCTGTAACAGATGTGTCGCACTGTGGTTCTTGGCTGTATCAATACGTTTCTTTTCATCTACTGTAAGTGTAACCTTATCACCAACGTTAAAAGAACCTGCCGTAACTTTACCTACATGTCCGACTCTTCCGCCCTTTAATCTGATTGTATCAATAACTTCAAATACCGAACCATTGCATGTGATAACACCTGTGTCACCCTGCTGTCCACCCATTGTAGCATAAAATGGTGTCTTATTAACGATAATAGTTCCTTCCATACCTTCTGCAAGAGTATCTGTTATGTCTTCTGAAGTTGTAAGAACCGTAATCTCCGATTCAGTTTCAAGTGTATCGTAACCGACAAACTCTGAAGTTATCCTTGTATCAATCTTATCATAAACAGTTGCATCAGCTCCCATATAATTAGTCTCTTTACGGGCACCTCTTGCGGTCTCTTTCTGTTTATTCATCGCATTGTTAAATCCGTCCATATCAACAGTAAATCCTTTTTCTTCAAGAATCTCGTTGGTAAGGTCTATAGGGAATCCATAAGTATCATAAAGTCTGAACGCATCTTCTCCGTCAAGACAAGTCTTACCCTCTTTAACAAGACGGCTCTCAAGGTCAGATAAAATTACAAGGCCCTGGTCGATGGTCTTATTGAAATTTTCTTCCTCTGTTGTAAGAACTTTAAGAATAAGTTCCCTCTTCTCATCAAGCTCAGGATATCCGTCCTTGCTGCTGTCAATAACTGTTGTTGCAAGCTTGGCAAGGAAAAGCCCGTCTATGCCAAGAGTTCTTCCGTGTCTGGCAGCTCTTCTTAAAAGTCTCCTTAAAACATATCCTCGTCCTTCATTAGAAGGAATAATACCATCAGATGCCATAAATGTAACTGAACGGATATGATCTGTTATAAGTCTGATAGACACATCCTTATGCTCGTCCTCCATATAAGTAACTCCGGCAAGTTCGCATATCTTGTCACGGATTGCTTTCATGGTATCAATATCAAATACCGAATCCACATCCTGCACAACAACGGCAAGTCTTTCAAGACCCATTCCTGTATCAATATTCTTTTGCTTTAATTCTGTATAATGATGATGTCCGTCACTTTCAAACTGTGTAAATACATTGTTCCAGACTTCCATAAAACGGTCACAGTCACAACCTACTTTACAGTCAGGCTTTCCACAGCCGTACTTGATTCCTCTGTCATAATATATCTCTGAACATGGACCACATGGGCCTGCACCATGTTCCCAGAAATTATCACAATCGCCGTTCTCATCCCTGTAGAATCTTGTTATTCTCTCAGCAGGGACACCCACTTCCTTAGTCCAAATATTAAAAGCTTCATCATCATCGGCATAAATTGAAGGATAAAGTCTGTCTTCTTCCATTCCGATTACTTTTGTCAGAAATTCCCAAGACCAGTTAATTGCTTCATGTTTGAAGTAATCACCAAATGAGAAGTTACCAAGCATTTCAAAAAATGTAAGATGTCTTGCTGTCTTGCCCACATTATCAATGTCGCCTGTTCTTATACATTTCTGACAGGTTGTTACTCTTCTTCTTGGAGGTATCTCCTGTCCTGTAAAATAAGGCTTCAAAGGAGCCATACCTGCGTTGATAAGTAAAAGACTGTTATCATTCTGAGGAACAAGTGAAAAACTGTTCATCTTAAGATGTCCTTTGCTTTCAAAAAATTCAAGATATTTTCTTCTTAATTCATTCACGCCATACTTTATCATGGCTATTTCCTCCTGTTACTGCATGGTTGAACCGGTATCATCTGTTATATTGTTATCGCTACCGGCTGATTCCATTTCTTTTTTCTTATCATGATGTTTGCGAAGTTTTACTCCGAGAAAAATTGCAAGTGCAATCATAGCAGTTATAAATACAAGCCTGAGCACTTCAAAGAAAACATCATTAAGTAAATCATATATATCAGCTAATATCATATCATGACCTGCCTTTCTTCCTGTAAACTACACACTTTATTAATGGTAGCACATTCAGACAATGTTTTCAAGTGTCACATCATCAGCAAGATTATCTCCGTCAGCGGCACTTGTTGCCAGCATATCGCATTTTTCGTTCATTGCATGTCCGGCATGACCCTTTACCCAAACAAATTCTACATTGTGGTTTTCCTTGGCTTTAAGGAGTCTTTTCCACAAATCGGGATTCTTGACGGGTTCATTTTTTCCTCTTTTAAAATCTTTAGCTATCCATGAATCAATCCACTTCTGCCTGAATGCATCCACAAGATATTTTGAATCGGAATATAATGTCACATTGCATGGAGCCTTAAGTGCTTCAAGTCCTGCGATTGCTGCCATAAGTTCCATACGGTTATTGGTGGTTTTTTTGTAACCCTGTGATAATTCTTTATGATGGACAATACCGTTTTTGTCAGTATATTCCAAAACAACGCCATATCCTCCGGGCCCGTTTGGATTACCCCTTGCGGCGCCATCGGTATATATAATAACATTATTCAAATCTAATTCCTCCAGACTCCTGTTTCTATGAATCTTTCTGCCCTTTGTTCAGCCTTGTTGATTATATTCTTATCATATCCGATTATTTCAAGAAGCTTTATGGCATTTCTCGAAGTTGCTTTTCCTTTTTGTATGATGTAAGAAAAAATAACATTTCCGTCAGTAACTTCTTCTGAAAAATGATAGTTATCATAGTGTTCTGAAAGCAGATCGGTAAGCTCTATATCATGGGTCGCTGCAAAGCACATAACATTATTCTCCGCAAGATTCTTAAGAATCTCTGTAGACGCGGCAATTCTTTCAACCGTATTTGTTCCCCTTAAGACTTCGTCGATAAAGCATAAAACCCTGACATTGCCGGCTGCTGCGGCATCAACAATTCTTTTTAGGGATTTAATTTCCACAATATAATAACTCTCTCCCGAATCAAGGTCATCGCTTAATGCCATTGATGACATAACCTGATAAAATCCGGCTCTGTAGAGTTCACACGGACATGTGTATACAGATTGGGCAAGTATTGCATTAATTGCAACCGATTTAAGAAAAGTTGACTTACCTGATGCATTAGAGCCGGTTAAAAGAACCGGACCATCCGTATAAATTGAATTAGCAACCGGCTCTTTTATGGAAAGATGGTATAAATCCTTAATTTCCATTTTACTGCTTTTCACAAATTCCGGCTTAGTATAGTACGGAAGAAGATGCCTGAAATTGGCAATGCTGATCATTGCTTCGATTTTACCCAGGACACCCATAAAATCATATATCTCTTCCTTGCTGTTATCAAGCTGTCTTATCATATTGTTAAATCTGATTAAATCAACATGTGTGAACATTCTTACATATTCCATAAGTATCTCGGAAATATTACCGGATGTTCCCTTTCCTGATACAAGCAGCCACGAATTTCGTGTTATTCTGCTGAATTTCGTTATATATTTTTTCAGTTCCGTGTTATATGGCTCAAGTTCGGCAATATTAAGTGATGTTATACGCCTTGAGGCATTAACCATGCTTACAATATGTCTTATACATACAAAAAACGAATCAATTCTCGCTTTAGTCTTATAGTAGCTTACAATACTTATTCCTACTGTTACAAGTATAAGAAGTATGCCAATGGTAGCATCCACAAATACAGTAAAAAAAACTGCCGCAATTATACATAGAAGATTGACAAAATGATTAAAGTTGGACGATGGTTTTATCTGCAAAAGCCTGTCCACATGGTCGGTTATTGATATCTTTCTTGTAAAACCAATTTTTGTAAAACACTGCATAATAAGTGTTCTTTCATTGGAGTGGGAGTCAAAATATTCAACCAGCCTGTCTCTTTCCTTAAGTTCCTCTTCATTGGTAACCGGAACCCTTAAAATCTTATACAGATAATCCCTTCCTACAGATGAGTTAGTACTGTTAATCATCATAAATATCTTGTCCATGTCAAGGTCATTCCATGTAATATCATCAATATACGGTTCCCCGTCTTTTAAAGTATTTTTAAAGAAATGCGAAATGCTTTCATATTCTTCATAAGTAAACTCGTACTTCTTAAGCCTGCCATAATTAACTTTTAATTGTAAATATTCGTTTTTTTCGGAAGATTTTGCAATAATAAGTGCAATAATGACAATGGCAGCGACTGCCGCTATGATTATAAGAATAATTTTCAGATAGTCCATTTGTTTCTCTCCTGCAAATGATATATTAGAGATTATTATAACCTATTTACCATTTATTAACAACAATATTTTCGCCTCCAGAAACAGATTATCAGTCTGTTAATGAGAGGCGAGCTTTTTACAGTATAAGGCATATAATGCCATTACTTGTTTCGTTTACAACTTTCTGCATCGTGTCTATCAGCTTCATCTGGCAGTCATCATTAATTGTCTGTATCTTTGCGGCAATTCCCTCCTCAACAAGATTTCCGATGGTTTTGCCAAAAATATTGGTCTCCCAGACATTGCCTTCTTTGGTACTTTCTTTTATATATGCCATCAAATCTTCTGCCTGCTCTTTTGAACCGACAATCGGCGATATTTCAGTTCCGATATTAACCTTAATCATGTGAAGTGAAGGGCTTTCCGCTTTAAGTTTTACGCCGTATTTATTGCCGTTTTTGATTATTTCGGGATCATACAATTTAACATCATTAAGTCCGGGAACCACCACGCCGTATCCCTTGTTTTTAGCAACATTAATTGCATCATTGTACCCATTAAACTCCTTATCAAACTTTGACAGTCTCCTTATCAGCTCAATAAGCGCATATTCGTCTTCTATATTTTCACCTGTAAGGTTACTAAGGTGTTCATAATACAATTTTTCATCAAGTTCAAAATCCACCGACAATATTCCTGTATTGAAATCAAACTCGTTGATTTTCACAGAAGTTATATACTGGTTTTTGTCGCTGTTACGATAACCTTTTGAAATATCTTTTACGCAGGTTATTTTCTGGAGAATATCGGCTGCATTTTCAATAAGTTCGGCTTTGACAGGGTTGTCGTTTTTCAGACATTCCGTCCATCCGGGAATATTAAAATTAAAACAGTCAATCGGAAATTCGTATAAAATAGCAGATAATATTTTATTTACATCCTCTTTGTTAAGATTCTCACAATCCATTGGCAGTGCCGTTACTTCGTACTTTTCGGAAATTTCATTAGCAATCTTTCTCGTAAAATCCGATGCAGGAAATGTGGAATTTACAATAACTATAAACGGCTTCTTTATTTTTTTTAATTCCATAATAGCTTTTTCTTCTGCCGATATGTAGTCATCCCTTGTAAACTCACCGATAGAGCCGTCGGTTGTCATAACTATTCCAATTGTAGAGTGATCCCTGATAACTTTTTCCGTACCGGTCTGTGCCGCCTTGCTGAAAGGAATATTTTCATCAAACCAAGGCGTTTTAACCAGACGTTCTTTATCATCTTCATATACACCCTGTGCACTGTCAACAATGTATCCGACGCAGTCAATAAGTCTGAATTTTGCTTTTACATTATTAGACAAGGGAATCTCTATTCCTGTTTTCGGAATGAATTTCGGTTCTGTTGTCATAACCGTCTTTCCTACTCCCGCCTGCGGAAGTTCGTCAATTATTCTTTTTTTCTCATTCGGATCAAGTATGGATGGAATAACACATAAATCCATGAATCTTCTGATAAAGGTAGATTTACCCGTTCTGACAGGTCCTACAACCCCCAGATAAATCTCACCGCCGGTTCTGGCTTTTATATCTTCGTAAAGACTTATATTGTCCATAAAAAATGCCCCTCTTTGAATTTATTAATCTGCTTAATAAAATTTATGAGGAGCATTTCTCATTTATTCACTTTAATTTATTTTTCTTTAAAAAAATTCATAAGGTCTTGTCGTTTACTTATGTCCAGCTTGTTAAATATAGTTTTCATTGTGGATTTTACTGTACTTTCCGCAATAAAAAGTTCTCCTGCAATTTCTTTATTACTAAGACGTCCGGCGGCTAACTTTGCCACTTCAAGTTCTCTTGCTGTAAGTCCGAAATTGTCTTTGTTTTTTGCATTTTTAAGTATACTTCTGACACCTGCACCATATTTAGCTGCTACGCCTGCAATCTTCTTAACGAAATCCCTGTGTTTCATATCCATGCCATAAGATGTAACGATTTCTGATATATGAGTGTAATTTTCAACAAAAGGCATGACAAAACTGTTTGCAAGTGCTATATCTAATGCAGTGCCTAAAATTCTTACAGCCTTATCTTTGTTACCAAGCATATTATTCGCGATGGCAATATAAATGTATAAATATATCTTTGGCATCTCATTTGAAAAGATTGATGCAACACCTAATAATTCCCCGCTTATACCTAAAAACCTGGTGTATTGTTCCGTGAGAAGAAGCCATTTACCATATATAATATCAGCATAACTCATGCACATAATATTGACGTTATTTTCTACAGTTTCCCAGTCTGTAAGCCATTTGCTGACACGCTTCGCATTGTCTGTCGTAATGTCTACGAAACCTTTCGCAAGTTCCGATAAAACGATATATTCATGGTCTAAACCGTTAAAATCCATATTTTTCATAGAAAGACTGTCATAATTCTGCTTAAAATCATCGTATTTACCGTTATTAAGGCATATCCTGGTCAATAAAAGCTTTGCACCCACAGAAATACTGTACTGTTCCCTGCTGTCAGACATATAAAGAGATTTATGGCACAAAATCGCCGCAGCATCGAATTCTCCCCGGTTAAAAAAAATCTCTGCTTTCATAAGTGCATCCGCACCTTTGCCGTGCCCTCCGGACAACTCGTAATAATATGGCATACATTCCACAAGTTTTGTAAGTTCCTCGTCTGCTTTTTCCTCCTCTGTATGATACAGATGAAGAATTGAAGGACAGCTGAAGTTAAAAGGTATCTTTGAAGTAACACCATTTACCGGAAAATACGAATAATCAAGTGCCTGTTTGTAAAATCCATTCATAATTTCAATATTGTTAAATTCTGTGTATCCCTTTACAAAATAGAGATTTCCAAGATAATTCGCTTTGTCCATATCGTTAAGCTCATTATCTTCTTCTATGTCATACACTATCTCCATAGGATACTGTATCAGATAATTTCTCTCGTTATAAAAGAAAAGAACAAGGCACATAAGTGTGGTAAAATAATAATTCTTTTTTCTGGCTTCTTTGGGACACTCTTTTATGATTTCCATAAAAAAGTCCTTATTTTCTGCCTTTAGGACAGGGTAAATCTTATGAAATTCGGGTTTTGAACAATATATCTTTTCCCATTCATCTATTTCGTAGAAACATTTATATGCTGCAAAAAAATCATCCCTTTTTATAAACACAGCACCGGCTTTTTCCAATATTCCTCTTTTAGACTCTTTTTCCGTATCAGTAATGATTTCTTTTAAAAAGTCTTTGAAAATATCCCTTATGCAGTAGCGGCATTTCCCGGTATCATATTCGATAAAATACGAAGTGTTCATAAAAAGCAATAATTCTTTTTCTGTCATAACACTTATCTTAAAATCCATGATTTCTTTAATTGAAACCGAATCAATGATAAAAAGCAGCATAAGTCTTTCTTTGGTTTTGTCCGATAGTCTGTCCCACAATATATTTTTAATTATTTTGTCCTTAATATCAACCTTCTGCTGCAATAACGAAAGCTCTATTGAAGTTACAAAGCCTTTTGTAAGTCCGTATATTGCATTGCTTTCTTCTTCATTAATATCCAAACCGTTTAATCTGTAATACTCACAGATATCGTCCTGTGTAAAGACAAAGTACTCCTTGCCGATATACAGAATATTACCGGATTCCACCCCATTGCGGACAATTTGCGAATCAATATAAGACATAATCATAATAAAATGAATTTTGTTATTCATATTGCCTGCAAGACTACTTATAAGTGTATTAAATTCATCACAACTTACAAGATGGTAATTATCAATCACAATAAAGAGTTCATCCTGCAATCTGATGTTTTTTATTATTTCTCTTATCTTTGCAATATGTCCGTCATTTTGGGGAAAACCGATACTTTTAAGTAGCACAGATGCAACGGAATCATACAGACCCAGTGCATCACATAAATCATAAAAAAATATTTCAGTGGACGAAGACAATACTGAAATCGTTCTTACCTCGTCCTTATGCTCTTTTGAAAAAAAGGATGCTGCTTCTGTTTTACCGTATCCCGCGGGTGCATCAATAACAGTAATATCATATAATGGTATTTTGTCAATTTTATTTCTGAGTCTCTCGTTAATGTATATAATATTTTCACCGTTAGGATCGTTTATTTTCATCAAAAATCATTCCTTTACCATGGCATATCAAGATTCTCAACTTTGGCAGTTCTTTCCATAAGCATACCTGTTGATTTGCTGGCCGAAAAATCCTTATCAAACAATATCTGGTTGACTGTTTTTACAATAGGCATTTCAACATTGTATTTTTCAGAAAGTTCTGCTGCCGCTTTGGCGGAATACACACCTTCAACTACCATATGAACCTCAGCCATGGCTTCTTCCATTGTCTTACCCTGTCCCATAAGAATTCCGGCTCTTCTGTTTCTGCTGTGCATACTTGCACATGTAACAATCAGATCACCAATTCCGGATAAGCCATAGAATGTCTGAAGCTTACCACCCATGGCAACACCGAGTCTTGCTATCTCATGAATACCTCTCGTTATAAGAGCAGCCTTGGTATTATCGCCGTATCCCAGTCCGTCAGCCACACCTGCGGCAAGGGCAATTACGTTCTTAAGCGAACCGCCAAGCTCTATCCCTAACACATCAGGACTTGTATATATCCTGAATACATCACTGTTAAAAATATCCTGAAGATACAATGCGAAATCCTTGTCTGCCGCACCTACTACACATGTTGTAGGGAGAAATCTGCTTACTTCCTCCGCATGGCTTGGTCCTGAAAGAACAGCGGTCTTACAGTCAGGAATCTCTTCCTCTATTATCTGTGTCATGGTTCTTAAAGTTCCCTCTTCTATGCCTTTTGCAACATTAACAATTTTAAGATTCTTAACACCTGTTAAAGAAAGTTCTTTTGCCGTACTTCTCACATAAGGAGAAGCAACTGCCATAATAAGAATGTCATTATTCTCCGCAAGCGCTTTAAGATCTTCTGATAAAACGATTTCCTTAGGAATCATTACACCGGGAAGTGAACGTTCATTCTGTCCGGTCTCTCTTATTGCATCTAATTCCGCCTTAACCTTGGACCACACTGTTACTTTATGGTTATTACGGTTAAGTGTCATGGCTAATCCGAGTGCCCATCCTCCGGCACCCATTATTCCAACATTTGCCATATTAAAATCCTCCAAATAATTATAATTCTATTCTTTTTCTCCGCGTTCCCTGATAATAAATCTTAAAGCCGTACCTCTGAAACCAAAAGTATCTCTTATCTTATTCTCAAGGTAACGTGTATATGAGAAATGCATAAGTTCTTTGTTATTAACAAATATGACAAATGTAGGCGGTTTAACACTTACCTGAGTCATATAAAAAATCTTAAGTCTCTTACCCTTATCTGAAGGTGGCTGCTGCATTGCAACCGCTTCTGATAAAATTTCATTAAGAACACCTGTCTGAATCCTTAAATTCTGATTCTCAATTACCATATCTATGGTATCGAAAATCTTACCTACTCTCTGTCCTGTCTTGGCAGAAATAAAAAGTATCTCCGCATACGGCATAAACGAAAGTATGTCTTTAATTCTGTTGGTGTGTTCATATATGGTCTTGTCATTTTTCTCAATGGCATCCCATTTATTTACAACAACAATTATGCCTTTACCTCTTTCGTGTGCAATTCCCGCAATCTTGGCATCCTGCTCTGTAACGCCTTCCGTCGCATCAATTACAACAAGGACAACATCTGCCCTCTCAACCGCCGTTACAGTTCTGATTATACTGTATCTTTCAAGTTCTTCTTTTATCTTATTCTTACGTCTTAATCCGGCTGTATCGATAAATACATATTCATTACCGTTGTAAGTAATATCCGTATCAATGGCATCTCTTGTTGTTCCCGCTATATCGGAAACAATAACCCTGCTTTCGCCGACTATTTTGTTGATAATGGATGATTTACCTACATTAGGCTTACCAACAATGGCGATTCGAGGTCTTTCATCTTCTTCATCCTCTGCCGCACTTTCAGGGAAATGCTTAACAACTTCATCAAGCATATCGCCGATTCCCAACTTGCCCACAGAAGAAACCGGTACAGGATCACCGACTCCAAGATTATAGAATTCATATACATCTGTCATCATCTTCTGGAAGCTGTCCACTTTATTGACAACAAGAACAACAGGCTTACCTGAACGTCTTAACATATTGGCTACTTTGGAATCAGAATCCACAAGTCCCTGCCTTACATCCACCATAAAAATGATGACATCTGCCGATGCAATGGCAATCTCAGCCTGTTCTCTCATCTGCGACAAAATAATATCCTTTGATTCGGGTTCAATACCGCCTGTATCAATCAGTGTAAAATTATAATTCAGCCATGTAACATCAGCATAAATTCTGTCCCTTGTTACTCCTGGCGTATCTTTAACTATTGAAATCTGTTCGCCTGCCAAAGCGTTAAAAAGCGTTGATTTACCTACATTAGGTCTTCCAACGATGGCTACTACCGGTTTGCTCATAGCAACATACTCCATATCTTTATATTTTTTAGATATTCTCTAACTGAATTATCATATCAACATTTATCCTCTTTGTAAAGATTCACTTGACGATGTTTTCATTGATATTTATACTATTAGTGACAAATTTAGAAGGAGGATATTATGAGTAATAATATTTTTGACAATACAATCCCTGTAGGTCCCCTTAAGCTTATTGTAATGGATAGTTGCAAAGAGCTTGGTGAAGGCGTTGACAAATACATCGCTAACCTGCGTCGTACAAGGGATCACGCCGATAAAGCCAGTATAGCATTTAAAGGATATGAGGAGGATTCATACCTTGTAAAAGCAGAATGTCCAAGATTCGGTTCCGGTGAATCAAAGGGTATGATTAAATCATCAATCCGTGGTGCTGACCTTTTTATCATGACAGATGTTATGAACCATTCCATGACTTATTCCGTATGCGGTGAGACCAATTATATGTCTCCTGATAACCATTTTCAGGATTTAAAGCGTGTAATTGCCGCTTCTTCGGCCTTTGCAAAGAGAATTACGGTAATTTTACCATTCTTATATGAAAGCAGACAGCACAAGAGAACCAAACTTGAATCCCTTGATTCTTCTCTTGCACTTAACGAACTTGTCAGCTACGGTGTTAACAATATTATTACATTTGATGCTCACGACCCAAGAATTGATAACTCAATTCCACTTAACGGATTTGATAATTTCCTTCCTCCGTTCCAGTTCATTAAAGCTCTTCTTGAGAAGAACAATGACATTAAAATTGATAACGAGCACCTTATGATTATATCTCCTGATGAGGGAGCTATGCACAGAGCCGTATATTTTTCAAATGTTCTCGGTGTTGATATGGGTATGTTCTATAAGCGCCGCGATTATTCAAAGGTTGTCAACGGACGTAATCCTATAGTTGCCCATGAGTTCCTCGGCGATAATGTTGAGGGCAAAGACGTTATTATCATGGATGATATGATTTCTTCCGGTGAAAGTATGCTTGATACTGCAAGAGAATTAAAAGAAAGAAAAGCCAGACGTGTATTTATCTGCACAACTTTCGGTCTTTTCACAGACGGTCTTGAAAAATTTGATGACTACTATAACAATGGTTATTTCCATGGTGTAATCACTACTAACCTTACATATCAGACTCCGGAACTTAAAGCAAAGCCTTACTACTACGAAGCTGATATGACTGCGTTCCTCGGTACAATCATTGATTCAATCAATCACGATGTATCAATCGCAGGTCTTATGGACCCAACCAACAGAATCCGGAAGATGGTGGATGATTACAATAAGGCTAACCATTTAAAATAAAGCTGATGTAAAAAAGGGACTTTTTAAAAGTCCCTTAATTCCGGCGTGGTGTTGCGGGCACCACGCTATTTTTTTACGTTTCTCCGCTGCTTGAGACGGGAATTTGGTTATTCTGTTATGGTGGTTCTACCTTTTTTGCTTATTTTGTTCACTTGGGTAGAGATTTTTTGTGAGCCGGTGTGGGATTATCTACCTTTATTCGCCTTTCCAGCTGTTTTGGTAGAGATTTGATTTTTCCTGTTGTGAATTTCTCTACCCTTTTCTGCTTTTCCCAGCCGTTTGGGTAGAGATTTGATTTTTCCTAATGTGGATTTCTCTACCCTTTTCTGCTTTTCCAAGCTGTTTAGGTAGAGATTTCCTTTTCAAATACTTCTTTCCTCTGATTCCATCTACCTTTAACCATTAAAAGTCCATTTTAATAGTTAGAGAATTTAATCTCAAATATTTCTTTTTTTTATATGATACGCTTGGCTCTGCTGCCATCAATGGCTTATTAATAGCATCACTTCCATATTTTTGTAGATGTGTTTTTGTTCTTGCATCAAAATAAACTACTCGTTCTTTGCTACCCTTACCAAAACAATACCTTCTCTCTCATTAAAATCAATGTCATTTCTATTGAGTAATACCATCTCACCAACACGCATACCTGTTGAATATCAAGCTGCATACTCTATTCTAACCTCTTTTATTGGTTTCAAAAAATTATCTACATCATAATATAGGTTTTCCAATATTGGAATAAGGTCAATGTATTCTTCAACTTCATCCAACCCTTGGTATTTTGCCATTACAACCAAATATCCATGATCCCATTCTACCACTTTAGTGTATTTTTCAAGACGTTTTGACGTTGCAAAACGTATCTTTTCATTATCATACTCAAAAATTGTGAAATTACCGTTACTAGTAAGAACTGCATAATCTCTCATAATTTCGTCACCTCCAAATTCCGTTTTGCCAAACTTATACCCATATCTTAACATAAAAATAACGGCACTGTAAATCACTTTCGCAACATACAATGCCGTTTTTTTAGTGGACCTGAGGAGAATCGAACTCCTGTCCGAAAGCCCATCCATCGTCCTTCTACAAGCTTAGTCTGTTATTTGACATTCCCTCCGGTTCACTTCGACAGACAGAATTAAACCTTTAGTAGCTTCATAATACGCCCATATACTCAAAGCTTTGTATAAGTCGTTTCCTGCAAAGTCGATGCCGGGATTCTGATGTGCAGGTGCATCAGAGCCGACAGCTGCAATTAGGCAGCGAATGCTAAACTATTATCGTCAGCGTTTATATTTAATTTGGAATTTGACGCATTGCCTTACGACTTGCTTCTCCGAATTCAAAACCCCCGTCGAAACCTGTACAGGCCCTTATTTTCACGACAGGCAAAATTTTGCCTGTCGGGGGACTGAATATCAGTCTATAAATTTTTAATCTTGAAATCGCGTTCGTTTTCTCTGCGGACATCTTTTTTAGCAATAGAATCTCGCTTATCATATAATTTCTTACCTTTGCCAAGACCGATTTCCACCTTGCAAAGACCATCTTTAATATATATCTGTAAAGGAACAAGTGTATATCCCTTTTCAGCAGTTTTACCGGCAATCTTATTGATCTCCGCCTTATGAAGCAGAAGCTTTCTTACTCTTACAGGGTCTCTGTTAAAAATATTACCCTTTTCATAAGGACTTATGTGCATATTATATATGAAAACTTCACCGTTTTCAATCTTAATATAAGATTCTTTTATACTTGCCTTACCCATACGGATTGATTTAACTTCAGTACCGTACAATGCAATACCGGCTTCCCATTTATCTTCGATAAAGTAATCAAAATATGCTTTTTTGTTATTGGCTACAAGTTTAAAGCCGTTATCTTTCTTTTCCATAATTTATATATCGTCCTCTACTATCTGAAAATCAACGGTGCGAAGAACTTTACTTGCACCTGTGCATTTCACTCTGACTTTCATGCCAAGCTTGTATGTCTTATGGGTAACCTCGCCATATAATTCATAACTGTTCTGGTCAAAGATATAATAATCATCCGTTAATTCATTAACATGGACAAGTCCTTCCACCGTATTAGGAAGTTCAACATAAAGTCCCCATGCGGTTACACCTGATATGACTCCGGAAAAAGTCTTACCTACCCTAAGAGACATATACTCTGCTTTTTTCATTTTGTCAACTTCGCGTTCAGCATCATCTGCCCTCCGCTCTGTCTGACTGGCATGTTTTGTTACGTCAGGAAGTATATTCTCGTAATGTTTTATCCTCTTATCGGTAATTCCGGCGTGAAGGCTTTCTTTAATTATCCTGTGTATCTGTAAATCAGGATATCTTCTTATAGGCGACGTGAAGTGTGTGTAATATTTGGCAGCAAGTCCGAAATGACCTTTACATTCCACTGTATATCCCGCACGCTTCATAGCCCTTAATGTAAGACGGCTTATAAGATTCTCTTCTTCCGAACCTTCAATCTTTTCCATGAGCTTCTGTAATTCTTTCGGATGGATTTCATCACTGGAAACCTTGATTGAATATCCGAAATTATTGATAAAAGCAGCAAGTTCGTTAATCTTGTCCTTATCAGGAGTATCATGGGTTCTGTAAACAAACGGAATCTGTTGCCAGAAATAATCCTCTGCAACCGTTTCATTGGCTGCGAGCATAAAATCCTCTATTATCTTTGTAGCCGTATTGCGCTCGTATGGTTTAATATCAAGAGGCCTTCCTGCTTTATCAAGCACAATCTTACATTCCGGAAAATCAAAATCAATTGAGCCACGCTGTTTTCTTTTCTTTCTTAAAATTGTTGCCAGCTCTTCCATAAGTTTAAACATCGGTACAAAATCTTTATATTCATTTATAGTATCTGTATCGTTATCAGTAAGAATTTTCTTAACACTTGTGTATGACATTCTTCTGTCAACGTTAATTACGGATTCCGAAATTTTATGGTCAATAATTTTACCGGTAGAATCAATGTCCATCATACAGCTTAATGCAAATCTGTCAACGCCCTGATTAAGAGAACATATTCCGTTACTAAGCTTATGTGGCAGCATCGGAATAACCCTGTCAACAAGATATACACTTGTGCCTCGGTTAAGAGCCTCCTTATCCAGAGCACTTTTTTCTTTGACATATTCCGCAACATCGGCTATATGCACGCCCAGATGATATATGCCATTTTCTTTGGATAAAGAAATTGCGTCATCAAGGTCCTTTGCATCCTCTCCATCTATAGTTACCGTCTGTAACATTCTGTAATCAGTTCTTAAAGGAAGCTTTGGCTCGTCAATCTCATCCGGTATTTTTTCGATTTCCTTCATTACTTCCTCAGGGTATTCATAAGGAATTTCGTAAGATTCAACAACAGAAAGTATATCTGTTCCCGGGTCATTAACATGTCCCAATATCCTTATGACTTCACCCTCCGGATTATGTGTATCGTCACCAAAACTGTTTATTTTAACCACAACCTTGTGACCTGTTACTGCCGAACGTATCTTGTCCTTAGGTATAAAAATGTCTTTGGAAAACTTGCGGTTATCAGGAATTACGAAACCATATGCGCCGTTCTTCTGGAATATACCTACAATCTGGTTCATTCCATGTTCAAGAATTCGTATAATTCTGCCTTCCCTGCGCCTGCCTTCTGTCTTTTCACAGGTTATTACAAGCTGTACCTTGTCCTGATGCAATGCATTGCAGGTATCGGATTCCCTGATAAAAATATCTTCATCTTCACCCTCAACGGTAACAAAACCAAATCCTCTGTCCGTACTCTGGAAAATACCTGTAAGAATGTTTTTGTCATTTTTGCAGTATTTTCCCTTGGATGTGACACCTATTTTACCTTCCAGAACAAGAGCATCAAGAACTTTATATAAATCATTCCGGTTCTCCTTGCTCACATTGAGAAGCATAGCTATTTCCTTGCCCTTCATAGGTGTATAATACTTATCATGTATTAATTCATTAATGACCTTTTTTCTCTTTTCAAAAGTGTAATCGTCCATATTAACCTCTTATTTCATAAAACGAAAAGAACTCCCGGTATACCAGGGAGTTCTCAGAATCCAAAACTAATTTAACCATTTAAGATTAAGTAATAATGCAAGGATAAAGAAAATCACAGCCAATACAGTAGTGAATTTCTTAAGTGCTCCTTCCTTGGAACGACCCTTGTTCTTACTCCAGTATGTATCTGTAGAAGCTCCTCCGGCTAATGATCCAAGACCCTCCTGCTTTCCTTCCTGCATGAGAACTACTATTGATAAAATAATACTTACTATAACTAAAATAATTGTAATTACTGTTTTAAGGACACTCACCGTTAAAACCTCCTAAATAAAATAAACCCTTGCTATGCAATTCGCATAACAAGGTTTATTTTATCATAAGAAATTTAATTAATCAATAGTAATTTTTACTTTCTGATAAGTAATGACTTACCTGTCATCTCTTCAGGCTGCTCCATTCCCATACAATCAATGAGTGTTGGAACGATATCTGCGAGACATCCATTTTCTTTTAAGCCATAGTTATCGTTATTGGTAACAAGAATAAACGGAACAGGATTGGTTGTGTGGGAAGTAAATTCTCCGCCTGTCTCGTAATCAATAAGCTGTTCAGCATTACCGTGGTCTGCACATATAAACAAGGTTCCGTCAGCTTCTTTTACAAGATTAACAATTTCTCCTACGCACTTATCAACAACTTCTATTGCCTCTATAACTGCAGGAAGAACTGCTGTATGACCAACCATATCAGGGTTAGCAAGATTACAGATTATAACATCATAATATCTGTCGCCGTTTTCATCAACTGCTGTTATTGCTTCGCTTAATTTATCTGTTACTGTGTATGCTGCCATTCTAGGCTTCTTGTCATAAGTAGGAACATATTTAGGTGAATTTACAAGAATTCTGTCCTCATCCTTATTAGGTGTTTCAACACCACCGTTAAAGAAGAATGTTACATGGGCATATTTCTCTGTTTCAGCAATTCTTGCCTGTCTCATTCCGTTATTGGCAATCCATTCACCGAATGTATTGGTAACTTCTACTTTCTTGAATGCAACATCCTTATTAAGGATTAATGGGTCATATTCTGTAAAGCATACAAACGTTACGTCTTTTCTTGGTCCTCTGTTAAATTTATCAAAATCATCATCGCAGAAGCAATGTGTTATTTCTCTTGCCCTGTCAGGTCTGAAATTGAAAAATACCACTGAATCTTTGTCATTGATTGTTGCAACAGGATGTCCGTCTTCCATCACAACAAAAGGAACTACGAATTCATCATTTACTCCGTTATCATAGCTTGTCTGGATTCCCGCAACAGCAGATTCTGCTGTATTACCTTCACCCTTTGTCATTGCAAGGTATGCCTTTTCAACACGGTCATAATTATTATCCCTGTCCATTGCATAATAACGTCCTGATACTGTTGCAATCTTGCCGACACCAATTTTCTTAATTTCATTTTCAAGTTCTTCTGTGAACTCTTTAGCAGACTGTGGCGGAGTATCTCTTCCGTCAAGGAAACAATGAACATAAACTTTCTCAAGTCCCTGTCTCTTAGCCATCTCTAAAAGTCCGTAAAGATGTGTATTATGGCTGTGAACACCACCATCAGATAAAAGTCCGAATATATGAAGTGCCGAATCGTTAGCTTTACAGTTGTCGCAAGCCTTTACCAAAGCTTCATTTTCAAAGAAATCTCCGTCCTTGATTGCTTTAGTAATTCTTGTTAATTCCTGATATACAATTCTTCCTGCACCCATATTAAGATGGCCAACTTCTGAATTACCCATCTGTCCGTCAGGAAGTCCGACAGCCATACCACTGGCGTAACCTTTTACAAATGGATATTCTGTCATAAGCTTGTCCATTACCGGTGTATTTGCCTGGGCAACAGCATTGCCTTCTACTTTATCACTTAATCCATATCCGTCAAGGATAAGGAGCACTGTAGGTTTTTTACTCATTTTAAATCTCCTATTCTAAGTTGCTTTTCGTGTCAATGTTATCACAGTCATTTTTATAAGTCAATCGGCAGGAAGCATCAATTTACCGTGGTCTATTTCATAAATTTTATCACAAAGGCATTTAATATCTTCAAAATTATGGCTGACTAACAGGATTGTTTTGCCTTCTTCCTTTAGGTCAAGCAAAATCTCTCTAATCATTTTTACACAGGCATTATCAAGTCCGTTCATGGGTTCATCGAGAATAAGCGTATCCGGATTTTCCATAAGTGCCTGTGCAATACCAAGCCTTTGTCTCATTCCCAGACTATATTTTTTTACCAGTTTGTCCTTGGCTTCATACAAGCCTACTTTTTTGAGGATATCCTCGATACCTGATTTATCTGTTTTATGATTTAAAGATGCAAGTTCGTATAGATTTTTGTATCCGGAATAAAACGGAACAAAAGAAGGTGTCTCAAGTATTATGCCCGTATTTGCCGGAAAATCCACATCTTCTCCTATTTTTTTGCCTGAAAAGATTATTTCTCCGGCTGTTGGCTTAACAAATCCTGTTATACACTTCATTAACATTGTTTTTCCTGAGCCGTTTCTTCCCACAAGACCTGTAATTTTGCCCTTTTCTATATGTAAATCAATATCCGATAAAATCATGTCTTTCTTAATTTTCAGAGAGACGCCTTTAACGTATATCATAAATTATTCCTCCAATTCCTGAATCCTTGAAAAATCAAGTCTGTCCAAATTAAATATGGATACCATTATAAAAATAAAAATCAATGCTATGTAATATAAATATGAAAATCTTATGTCAAAAATAGGTTTTCTGTATATTTCATCAAAATGTATCTCCATTACCGAATGGGATGTAGGAAATATCCATCTGATTTTGTTTTCCATATATGTCATTACGTTACCGATACATATTATTCCGGCAGTAATCCCAATACCGAGAGTCCGGTTTTTTAAAACAAAACTCATAATGAGAATTATTGAAATTAAAATAAGTAACAATGTCATCAATCCCGCAATATTAAAAAAAGCAGTAACAGGCGTCATATTGTTATACAGCCTGCCTGTTATCAGATTATTAACAATGCCTCCGGTATCATCCGGTGCAAAAATATAATACTTTGTTACAACATCACTCCAGTTATTCGTAAAATAGCATTTTCCTAAAACCGTAATTATGTTGAAACCTGCTATCACTGCAATATATGTAAGTGATGCCATAACTGAAAATAAAACTTGTCCTGTAAACCAGTTAATCTTGCCTACTCTGAAAATATAAAACATTGCATTATGATCTACTCTTGGGAAATCTCCCATAATTCCAATGAAAACAATCGGGATAATCATGAGAAGCAGACGTGAGTTTGAGGTACCTATAAATCCTTCCAGTGCTTGAAGTTTCACACCCATTTTTCCGGCAGCAGAAACAAACTCTTTAATTACATAATCATATATAAAAATTAACATCACTAAAATAATAATCATTTTAGGATTGGTAATCCATTTCAGATATTCATTTTTAGCTACTCGAAAAATTTTATTTCTGTCCACAATCAAGTCTCCTCTCAAATAGAATTTTTCTGTTTACAACACCTATAATAATAAGAACGGTTAATATTATACAACTGACTATTATCTGTTTACTTTCCGTAAGCAATAAGATCTGGAAACTGTCCGGTGCAAAATACTTATATATATCATATTTAACAATTTTTGTGACAAAAGTACACATGAAGTAATTAATGACAAATGGTATACACAGGATAAGATATTTATTTCTGATATATTCTGATAAAATCAGTCCGGGAACTGCCAAATACATCCCCCATATAAATACAGAAACCAGTTTTTTCACTGCATATATGTCAAACAGATTCTTTTTAGCTAAAACCATACATATTATTAAAAAGAAAAAGTATGAAACTACCATCATAAATCCTGACATAATAAGATTAGAAAAATATTTTCCAAAAATATATCTGTTTTTTCCTGTCCTGAAAATTAAAAATCGTTCGGTTTTCTGGTTAATCAGGCATGGAAAGTTTACTATTATAGACGCAAACATCCAGAGGTAACCTTTGTCATAGCCTAAAAATATTGATTTAAGGTCAATTATTCCCAGTCTTTCAATAATAAAATTATCATAAAAAGCAGAAATAAATAGGTACTTCTGCCCGTTTTCGGGATTAATATATATCGTACAACATAGTAATAAAACCAAGGCTGCCATGGAAGACAGCCAGTATTTTTTATTTAAAACAGTCCGTTTAATATAAATCATTTTATTCATAATAATATTCAAATCTTTCCGTTACTTCGCATGTAACTGCATCAACATAAAACAACGTATATTTATCATCATTCTGATTTAATGTAACTATCTTCCACTTAGGAGTCAGCTTTACGCAATCGTAATTATTATTTTCTACCGGTTCTTCCCTGTATATCAGTTCAGCACCTTTAACATTGTATGTGGAATTTGTACCAATTCTGTCAGACAATATCTTCATTGCATTATTAAGGTCAAGAATCTTGTCTATCTTTTCGATTTCATTTACCTTTATATCAGTCTTTCCGAAACCCAGTAAGGTATCAGGAGAATTACTGTCTGCATAATAAATCAATCCATGGTCATGATCTACTTTATCATTATATTCACCACTGGCACCATTTGAACCACATTCAAAAGGTATTCCTTTATACACTCTTCTTATAAGAAAACACACAGCATCCTTATCACCATTCTTAAGCGTATAAGCGTCTCCGATTTCATAGCTGATATTTTCAGGTACAGGCAATATAAAATCTTTATTAAGATATTCAAGACATTTATTTTCAAGTTCAGATATTTTTACACTTTTATCCGATAATGTAACCTCAAAGTCTTCACCCTGTCTTTTACCCATAAGATACAAATATCCTTTGTTATAGTCATTTGATTCGATTTCCTTGAGACCATATTTAGAAAACCATACATTTGTAAGTCCGTCATCAATCTGGACCATATATCCGCCTTCTGAGGTATTGTTACCAAATAACCACATAGATTCATTATGTCTGCTATGGTAATCTTTGTATTTACTGTCAGATAAAGCACTTTCTAAATCGTTATATCCAATGTGTTCAGAACCGCCTTCTTCATCATCAAAATAGATTTCAGCTTCAATGAATGATTTATCAAACTCTTCATTAAAGAATCTGTTAATTGTCGTATCCATGATTTTCAGATTTTCAACTAATGACTTTTTAAGATAATCATTATTATTTTGAATTTCAATATTATAAACGCCTTCTATATCTTCAAGGGAAGCACTAAAATCATCGCATATAAGATTTTTATATTTTCCTTTTTGAATTTTAGAAATATCGGAAGAAATTTTATCTTTTACGTCATCAATGGTATAAAAAGTTGCTTCTTCTTTTGGCTTATTACTTATAATAATCAGAACAACACTTACCGCTATTACCAACAATGCAACAGCAGATACAATAAGCATTTTTGTTTTCTTTTTCATAAAAATTGCTCCCTTCTATTTTGTATAATATTCAAATCTTTCTGTAAGTCTTCCCGATACGGCATCTACATAAAAAAGAGTCAATTTATCATCATTCTTATTAACTGCGATAATCTTCCATTTAGGTGACAGTCTGTCTACGATTGTATTACTTTCATCACCAGTCATATCACTTCTATAAACAAGTTCTATGCCTTTAACATCATATACCGAATTTTTTCCGACTTTTTTTGATACAATTTCAAGAGCCTGTTTTAAATCAATAATTTCGCTTATTTCTTCAGTCTCCATAATAATTCCATCTGTTATCCCAAATGCCAGCATTGTATCCGGATCTCCATTTTCACAATAAAACACTGAGCCGGAATCATGTTCGTAAGTATCGTTATAATTTCCCGACGAAGCAAATGAGCCGTATTCAAACGGTACATTTTTATATACCCTTCTCATTGTAAAACCGATGCCCATACAATCAGGCTTATTAAATATTTTTGCCTGCCCTATAATATAATTTATGTTATCAGAAACCGGCAGCGGAAAATCTTTATTTACAAAATCAAGAACCTTGTTCTCAAGAGTCGAAATATTAACTTCATCATCTTTTAGTGATACTTTGAAGTCGTTGCCCTGTCTTACGCCATTAAGATATAAACATATATCATCAAATTCAAACGGACTTATATCATTCATTCCATATTTTGAAAACCATGTATTTACAAGCATCTCACTTGTCTGGACCATATATCCGCCATTTGCGGTATTATTGCCGAAAAGATATACCAGTCGCGTACTGTTATTATGAAATTTATTGTATTTATCTTCCTTACATTTTGTCTCTACATCATTATAATTAATATATTCTGTTCCACCGTCTTCATCTGAAAAAATAAATTCAGCATCTATGTATGATTTATCAAAATCTTCTTTAAAAAACTTATTTATTGCATCCTGCATTATATGAAAATTTTCAAGAGTCGTCCTGTTAAGATAGGCATTATCTGTCTCTATCTCTAAATCATAAAGTGCTTCAACATCAGGAAATGTTGTTATAAAATCATTATATATTAAATTATCATACCTATTCTCTTTTAGCTCTGTGAGGTCCTCATCAAATTTTTCCTTGACCTCCTGTATAGGGCAAAGAGTAACTTTTATCTTATTTTTATTATTAAAAATAACTAAAATAAGAACTGCTGCGGCTATTACAGCCGCAACAGAAGATATTATTAAAATCTTTTTTTTATTCATTCATACCCTCTCTAAAATGTTATTGTACCATTACTTCTTAACATTGTCCCAATTGATGCATTGTGGTCAAGTGATACGAGAAGCTTCGTAGTTCTTTTCTTTTCGCTACCATTATAATATATCAATGTAAAACTGTCACTTGCATTTGGTTTGGTAACCCTTACACACTTTAAGCTGTTATCCACAACACACTCCTTTGAATTAAGGCTCTCACATTTTGCTATAAGGCAGCTGCAATCTCCCGATAAGCCCTTAACATTAAAATATATACGTCCTTTGTAAACCGGAATAGTTACAATATCACTTGCATATTCTGAACCCGGATTCTTCGTTATACTCCAATTATAAGTTGCAGCATTAACTTTGCTTGCTCCAAGAAAAACGGTTCCCAATACCAATATACCTGCTATAATATTCTTCATAAGTTTTTTCATCAATAATTCCTCCATAAAATACAAAAATAAAATAACTGCCTCATTTTTTAAATTAATATTCTATGGACCGCCCCTGCGCTTAATTAGCATAGCTTCACCCTCTTCCGTATTTATGTTAATATTATTTTACATTATTTTCCATAATATGTAAATAGCTTCTTTACTTAATTCGACATTCGATTTGACATTTATAAATCAATTACAAGCTCAATCGGGCAGTGGTCAGAACCTAATACCTTGTCATGAATCTCTGCACTGATAAGTCTATCCTCAAGTTCCTTTGAAGCAAGAAAATAATCAATTCTCCATCCTGCATTTTTCTCGCGGGATTTGAACATATATGACCACCATGAATACTTCTGCTCTACATCAGGATAAAAATATCTGAAGGTATCAATAAAGCCTGAATCAAGTAATTCAGTCATTTTTTGACGTTCTTCATCCGTGAAGCCGGCATTTTTTCTGTTAGTCTTAGGGTTCTTAAGGTCAATCTCTTTGTGTGCTACATTCATATCGCCCGTTACCACTACCGGTTTGTTTTTTCTCAAATCATTTAAGAAATTTCTAAAGTCATCTTCCCATTTCATTCTGTACTCAAGGCGTGTTAATTCTCTCTGGGAATTGGGTGTATACACCGTTACCATATAAAAATTCTCAAATTCAAGTGTAATCACACGTCCCTCATGGTCATGCTCATCTATTCCAATTCCATATTTTACTGAGAGTGGCTTTTCCTTAGAAAAAACCGCAGTACCGGAATAACCTTTTTTCTCAGCATAATTCCAATATGAATAATAATTTTCTTTATTCCATTCAATCTGACCTTCTGACAGCTTAATTTCCTGAAGGCAGAAAATATCTGCATCAACACTGTCAAAAAAATCCATAAATCCTTTTCCCATACAAGAACGTAAACCATTAACGTTCCATGATATCAATTTTTTGCTCACAATTTCTCCTATTTTAAAAAGGGCAGATAATTCTGCCCTTAAATTATATTAATAATTATGCGTTGACAATCTTGCCAAAATCAGCCTTTAAACTTGCACCGCCGATAAGACCGCCGTCAATGTTAGGCTTTGAAAGTAATTCTGCTGCATTAGAAGCATTCATAGATCCGCCGTACTGGATTCTGATAGCTGCTGCTGTTGCATCATCATAAATCTCGCCGATTACTTCACGGATACCTGCACATACTTCTTCAGCCTGTTCTGCTGTTGCTGTCTTGCCTGTTCCGATTGCCCAGATTGGCTCGTAAGCGATAACTGCTTCTTTAGCCTGATCTGCTGTTACATTCTGGAATGCAATCTTAATCTGCATTCTGATCCAGTCAAGTGTGATGCCCTGCTCTCTCTGTTCAAGAGTCTCACCACAACAGATGATAGGAGTAATTCCATGTTCAAATGCTTTAATAACTTTCTTATTAACTGTAGCATCTGTTTCTGCAAAATACTCTCTTCTCTCTGAATGACCGATTATAACGTATTTTACACCGATATCTGTGAGCATGTTTGGAGAGATTTCTCCTGTGTATGCACCACTTTCTTCAAAATACATATTCTCGGCACCGATTGATACATTAGTACCCTTTGTTGCTTCGATTGCTGTTGTAAGATCAATAGCAGGAACGCAATATACAACATCTACATCAGGATTAACTACAAGTGGTTTTAACTCTTCAATTAAAGCCTTAGCTTCACTTGGAGTCTTATTCATCTTCCAGTTACCTGCAATAATTCTTCTTCTAGACATTTTTCATTATCCTTTCTTTTTTACGGGATGTTACTTATCATCTGCTGATTCGATTCCAGGAAGAGCTTTTCCTTCAAGGAATTCAAGGGATGCTCCACCACCTGTTGAGATGTGGGTCATCTTATCACCAAATCCAAGTGTATTAACAGCGGCAGCAGAATCACCACCACCGATAATTGTTGTAGCAGAAGTTTCAGCAAGTGATTTAGCTACTGCAATTGTACCTGCTGCAAGAGTAGGGTTCTCAAATACACCCATAGGTCCGTTCCAGACAACTGTCTTTGCTGTCTTAACTGCGTCGGCAAAAAGAGCCTGTGTCTTAGGTCCGATATCACAGCCTTCACGGTCAGCTGGCATCTTATCTGCATCATATACTTCAATCTCAACCGGTGCATCGATTGGGTTAGGGAAATCTGCGATAGTAACCGCATCAACAGGTAATAATAACTTCTTACCAAGTGATTCAGCCTTAGCCATCATTTCCTTGCAGTAATCAATCTTTGTATCGTCAACAAGTGACTTACCAATTTCGTATCCTTTAGCTTTTAAGAATGTATAAGCCATACCGCCACCGATGATAAGTGTATCACACTTCTCAAGAAGGTTAGAGATAACATTAAGCTTATCAGCAACCTTAGCTCCACCAAGAATTGCAACGAATGGTCTTACAGGGTTATTTACTGCATTACCAAGGAATTCGATTTCTTTCTGCATAAGGTAACCTACAACGTTTGTCTTAACAAACTTTGTAATGCCTGCTGTTGAGCAATGTGCTCTGTGGCATGCACCGAAAGCATCATTTACATATACATCGCAAAGAGAAGCAAGTTCTTTTGAGAAATTATCTTCGTTCTTTGTTTCTTCCTTTCTGAATCTTGTATTCTGGAGAAGAACAACATCTCCGTCCTTCATGGCAGCTACTGCTGCTTTAGCATTAGGTCCTACTACTTCGTCATCAGCAGCAAAAACTACTTCTTTACCAAGTTTTTCTGAAAGTCTCTTTGCTACAGGTGCTAATGATTCGTCTTCGTTAGGTCCGTTCTTAACTTTACCAAGATGTGAGCAAAGGATTACTTTTCCACCGTCATTTATTAATTTCTTAATTGTTGGAAGAGCTGCCACAATTCTGTTTTCGTCTGTGATAACGCCGGCCTTTAAAGGTACGTTAAAGTCACATCTTACAAGAACCCTGAGTCCCTTTACGTTAATATCATCAATAGATTTCTTGTTAAGCATAATATTAATTCCTCCTGAATTATATTTTATTTATTCATGACGGCAAAGCAACTATAAATATCCTACGCCGCCGTAATATAAAAAGAAGGAATCCGGTCCAAATGACCGGACCCCTTCAATAGGTCTTTAATAACCGAAATTAAGCTAATTCTGAGAAATACTTAATTGTTCTTACCATCTGGCTTGTGTATGAATTTTCATTATCATACCATGAAACAACCTGTACTTCGTAAAGGTCGTCAGATACTTTGCTAACCATTGTCTGTGTAGCATCGAATAATGAACCATATCTCATACCAACGATATCTGAAGAAACGATTTCATCTGTGTTGTAACCGAATGATTCGTTAGAAGCTGCCTTCATAGCTGCGTTGATTCCGTCAACTGTTACATCTGTACCCTTAACAACTGCTGTAAGGATTGTTGTAGAACCTGTTGGTGTAGGAACACGCTGAGCAGATCCGATGAGCTTTCCGTTTAATTCAGGAATAACAAGACCGATTGCCTTAGCTGCACCTGTTGAGTTAGGAACGATATTAATAGCACCTGCTCTTGATCTTCTAAGGTCACCCTTTCTCTGTGGTCCGTCAAGGATCATCTGGTCACCTGTGTAAGCATGGATTGTTACCATGATACCAGACTGGATTGCTGCATACTTGTTAAGAGCATCAGCCATAGGTGCTAAACAGTTAGTTGTACAAGAAGCTGCAGAGATAATCTTATCTTCTGGCTTTAATGTCTTGTGGTTAGTATTGTAAACGATTGTAGGAAGGTCATTTCCGGCTGGTGCTGAAATAACTACCTTACGAGCACCTGCATTGATATGAGCCTGTGCTTTTTCCTTAGATGTATAGAAACCTGAACATTCAAGAACTACGTCAACTCCAAGTTCACCCCATGGGCAATTGTTAGCATCTGGGAATGCATAAATCTTAATTGTCTTTCCATCAACTGTGATTGAATCTTCACCAGCTACAACTGTATCAGCCTTTTCATATTTACCCTGTGATGAATCATACTTAAGAAGATGAGCAAGCATCTTAGGACTTGTTAAATCGTTGATTGCTACTACTTCATATCCTTCTGCTCCAAACATCTGTCTGAATGCAAGACGACCGATACGGCCAAATCCGTTAATTGCAACTTTTACTGCCATTTTTAAATTTCCTCCTAAAGAAAAATGTAATAATAGGGATTGTTAATAAAAAATCAATCTGGTATTATTCTACATTCTTTGCGTGAAAATTTCAACCCTTATTTTATTATTAATGTTGCACATATTTTTCACATACTCAATCACAATTGTTGACAAATTCAAAACATTCCTTAAAATATAAAGTTGTTATTATATTTAAGGAGATACTTTATGATTGGTGATTATCATGTTCATACAAAATTTTCTTCCGATTGTAATTCGGAACCGGAAGATTTAATTAAAAAGGCAATTTCACTTGGAATGAATGAAATATGTTTTACGGACCATGTTGATTTTGACTATCCGCCGGAAAACGGACAGACTATTTTCAGAATCGATACAAAAGAGTATTTTGATACTCTTGCCGCTCTCCGCGACTCATACAAGAACCGCATTAAAATTAAAATCGGTATTGAACTCGGACTTAATCCTTCCATTGAGGAAATGAATTCCTCTTTTGTAAAGTCCAACGACTTTGATTTTGTAATTGGTTCATCACATATTATTAACGGAAACGATCCTTATTATCCAGAATTCTGGGAAGGTAAAAGTATAAAGGAAGCTGTCATGTCTTACTTTGAAGCAATTTTAAGGAATGTAACAACATATGAGAACTATGACGTATACGGACATCTTGATTATATAAGGCGTTACATTCCCGATAAAGAATATGTATATGTCGATAATGATTTTTATGAAATTACCGAAATGATTTTTAAAAATATTATTTTTAAAGGAAAAGGCATTGAGCTTAACACAAGAGCGCTGACGAGCGGAATAACTAACTTTATCCCAACAATCACATTACTAAAAAGATTCCGAGATCTTGGCGGTGAAATTGTTACTTTAGGCTCTGATTCTCATTATGTAAAGAATCTCGGTTATGCTTTTACAACAGCAAAAGATATTCTTATAAATACAGGTTTCAGATACGTTACAACTTTTGAACATCGTACCCCTTCATTTATAAAATTATAAATAATACATAAAGAAAACCGGACGCACGGGAGTGGCATCCGGTTCTCTTTGTTTATAGTTTATTTAGGTTGAATAAGATGAAACGCTTAGTTAAAAATTGCAATCCAGTACAAATATCCGTCTGAATCTGCTGCTATACCGATACCTGCTTTTGTATAGCTTCCGTTAAGAAGTAACGCATTATGTGCGTCCGAATTCTTCCATCCGTTAAGGATTTCGGCAGGTGTATCAAAATATCTTCCGTAATTTTCTCCAAAATTACCTGTTATACCATATTCTGTGGCAATTGAACTTGCCTTTTCAAAATTAGGTCTGATATGCCTCTTTGAGCCATTCTCATAAGCTGTCATATTCCAATCCGAATAGGCACTCTCTGTTGCTCTGTGCATTGCCGCATCTGTAAGATTGGCTGTCAAATCAACTTTATTAAGTCCGTTGGCTGTTCTGTATTCATTAATAAGTCCAACAAGTTCTTCTACCTGTGAAGCATATAAAGTTTCATTGGATTTAGCCAAACTTCTGGCAGCCTCATCAGATAATCTTTTAACATTAACTGCTTCTTTGGCTGCTGTTAATGTATCGAATTTATATGTATCTGTCGCATTCTTAAATACGACATTGGTATAATCACTGTTATTTACCTGTGACGTAGTCTTATGAACTTCTGTAACCGGTTCTGTTACTGCAGCTGCTGCTGTTTCCGGCACCATTTCTGTCTCAGGAACGGTCTCTTTTGCAGCTTCTGTTACAATTGTCTGTACTGCTGCTGTCTCCGTTACAGCTTCCGTTGTTGCTGTTTCTATTTCTTCAGTAGTTGCAACAGTTTCCTCTACTGTAGTGGTATTCTCTGTTGTCTGCTGTTCTTCTGTTACCGCTTCTGTAGAATCAGCCGTTGCTTCCTCTGCTTCCACATTAACAGTTACGGCCTTATATGTTCTGTTGCTTGCTATTGTCCTTGTCTGGATAAAATAAATACCCGTTAATGTAACAATAACAACTGCTGTAAGTATTCCGATTAATTTAAATAATCTTTTGATATTTGTCTTCATAATGTTGCCCTCCCGTTATAACCAATGGGCAACATATTCATAAAACAGAGTAAACATACTCCGTGCAACCGGCTGCCACCCTGTTAAGGGAAAGGCCCTTGGCTTTGCGTCCCAACCTTTCGATTGGTTTGCCTAATATTCAACTTCAACCATAAATAAAAAAACAATCTTCTTTTTCTTAAGTACAGTATAGCACTTTTTGCCAAAAAAGCAATAATTTTTTTTATTTTTTTCTTAAATAATTTACACATTTTTTTAATACATTAAGCACATAATCAGCCTGTTTCATATTCATGGTGTAATCCATTGTCATTCTTATTGTTCCTTCTGCATATTTTTCGGGAACTCCAAGAGAAGAAAGCACATATGATTTTTCTTTACCTCCGTTGCACGCCGATGCACCTGACACATATACTCCCTCCATATCAAGGAGAACCAGAAGTGCTTTTCCGTCAATATTGCCAAAACTTACATTTATATTGTTTGAGAGTCTGTTTTCACGATTGCCGTTACATATACAGTCATCGATTTCATTTAATATTCGGTCTGTCATATAATCATTGATTTTACGGAGTTTACGATTGTTTTCATCCATTATCCGGTGTGATATTTCTGCTGCCTTTACCATACCGAGTATCCCCGGTACATTTTCGGTGCCGGAGCGTTGTCCCCTCTCCTGACCCCCTCCATATATAAAAGGCTTGATGCCCGTATTTTTATCCGCATATAAAAATCCACAGCCTTTTGGTCCATGAAACTTATGTGAGGACGCGCTTAACATATCAACTCCAAGTTTTTTAACATCTATTTCAATATGTCCAAAAGCCTGCACTGCATCTGTATGAAATATTATATTATATTCTTTTGCAAGTCTTCCTATTTTGTCTACCGGCTGCAAGGTTCCTGTTTCATTATTGGCAGTCATAACAGAAATCATCACGGTATCTCTTTTTATTGCCTGTTCAATTGCAGATACATTAACGGCACCATCAGGCATAGGCTTAATAATTGTTTTATTATTATAATCATTAAGCGGCATAAGAACAGCCTTATGTTCTATCGCCGTGGTAATGATATGGCCCCTTTTCGCCTTGGCATGGTTGCATGCCCAGTTGTCCGATTCCGTACCTCCTGACGTAAAATAAATTTCCTCAGGCTGTGCATTTATCATATCTGCCAGTTTTGTCCTTGCTTTTTCAAGTTCTTTTCTTATTTTTTTACTTGCGGAATAAGGAGATGACGGATTATAAAAATATTTTTCATAATAACTTACTGTGTCCCTTACTTCAGGATACATTAATGTTGTTGCTGCATTATCAAGATAAATCATATTTTTTCCTGATGTTTTTATTATATATTATGCCGATGTGTCATAAAATGATTAAAAAGCGGGCAAAAAAACATGTCAAAAAAAGTCTTAATCAAAGGAACCTTAATCCTTACAACAACAGGTGTTTTAATAAGATTTCTAGGTTTTTTATTTAAAATTTTTCTTTCAAGAAAAATAGGTTCAGAAGCAATCGGGACATATCAGCAGGCAATCCCGGTAATAACACTTTGCCACGCCGTATGTATATCAGGAACGGAAGTAACCATTTCAAAACTGACTGCTTTTTACAGAAGCAAAGATAACACATACGCTGTAAAAAACGCCGTTACCTGTACCCTGCTTTCAGTTATTGCCGGAATACTCTGCGTAATTACCATATATTCCTCCGCAGGTTTTCTTGCCAGACATTTTCTTAACAACAGCGAATGTGAAAAATTATTAAAAGCCTTGGCTTTTTCCATTCCTTTTACATGCATCCATTCCATGTTCTATTCATATAATCTGGGTAAAGAAAAAACGTTTTTCCCCGCATTTTCACAATTATCCGAACAGGCCGTGCGTTTTCTCGGCGTTATTGTGTTCTCACAGAAATACACAGGCGCTTACACCGCTGCCCTCGCATCAATAACAGGTGAACTTTTTTCAGTATTTTTGTGTTTTTTACTTGTTGTGGGGAAAAAATTAAAAAAGAATTATTTTGTACCATCAAAGAAAATTTATATGAATATAATAAGGCTTTCCGGTCCTGTTATTTTTAACAGAGTGCTAGTAAGTCTGCTTCAAAGCATAGAATCCGCTCTTATTCCGATGATGTTTGTCTTATATGGAATGTCAGCAAAAGAAGCCTTATCAGCTTACGGCCTGATAAGCGGTATGGCACTTCCTGTAGTATTATTTCCGGTAACGTTCATAAACTCATTTTCAATGATGCTGTTGCCAGCGGTATCAAAGAAAAAAAATTCTTTAAAAGCCGTATTAAATTACAGTATTAAATCTTTTATAATGTCCTTTATATTAGGGGTTTTATGTATTATTTTCTTTAATTCTGCAGGCTCTTATATTGCCTGTTTACTTTTTAAAGAAAATAAAATGCGCATGATAATAAAACCGCTGTCTTATGTATGCCCCTTTTTGTTCATAAACGTGACATTTAAGGCAATTATGAATGCCATTGATAAAAGCTATAAAATACTTGTAATAAATCTATTTTCTGAACTTATTATGCTGCTGTTTATTGTTGTACTTGTGCCCAAATCCGGTCCGGCCGCATATATAAAAGGTGTGATTATATCCCAGATTACAAGTGCTATCCTAAGCGTAAATACTATCCGTAAATATACTAAACATAGTTAAATATGTCATTTACTGTTTCTGCGATATATTCCGGTGCTGAATCAGTAATTTCTTCACGGCTTCCGTATCCGTATAATACAGCAAGCGAATCGACTCCGTTGGTCTTTGCTCCTTTTATGTCAAAACACCTGTCACCGATCATAAGAACGTCTTTTTTATCTGCCAAAGATACATTAAGTGCGTTTTTGATTATCGTTGCTTTATCGCTGTCTTTTTCGTCCATACTGCTGCCTGATACATATTCAAAATACTTAAGGAGCCCGAATTTATCGAGAATACGCACCGAATATTCTTTTGGTTTGGATGTAGCTACATAAAGCTTATGTCCCTGTTTTTGCAATGTATCAAGAAGATTTTCAATTCCGTCATACACTTTATTTTCAAATAATCCGCTGACCGAAAAATATTCCCTGTAATATTCAACTGCCGTCCATGCCTTTTTTTCGTCAAATCCATAGAATTTCATAAATGAATCTACAAGGGGAGGCCCGATAAATTTATATAGAGTTGTCCTGTCTTTAATTTCAATATTAAATTTTTTCAAGGAATAAATTATTGAATTGGTAATGCCCTCTGCAGGGTCAGTAAGAGTCCCGTCAAGGTCAAAAAATAAATATTTATATTTCATGGCTTTCTCCTGTTCTGTAATCAATTTCTATGCCGGGCTGGATATTATATACATATACGCAGAAGCATATACCTTTTCCGTCATCTTCAACAGAATATGCCTCCATTAAAACACCTGAAGCAACAAGATTGTCTCCTTTAAAATCAGGTGTAACACGATATAGCACATGGTTTCCCGTATTTTTTACATAGTTGGCAACCTTTATTTCAAAAGGTAACATTCCCTCTACGTTAAAATACCTTGTTCCCGTAATAAGATTCTTCGGATTGGCATTTTCGCCTGCTAAAGAATATGCAATAAGGTGACATCTGTTGTAAAGATATCTGCCGTCTGTGATAATGTCATATTTTACCGTATGCCACCCTGACGGTTTAATCATACCTATTTCTCCGCGTTCCGTATCGGGCATAAGTTCTATACATATATTTGCATAAGCAGCACCACACCTGTTTAACGAGTCAAGTTCACTATAGTTTTCAAATGGTTCTGTTGTAAGTTCTTCTTCTGTGAAATAAGGGATATTCCCATTAATTTCTGTAAAAGATTTATTGGCAGCGGATATTTCTTCGTTTTTATATCCTGCATTCTTTTTAATAACCAGCTCATATAAAATAACTGCTGCAATCAGTATTATGACGGCAAATATTGATACTTTATATATTTTTTTCATTATCAGATTATTTCCGCTATTTTTAAATCTTTTTCTTTTGATAAATCAATAGTTCTGCCACTGCTTGTTATTAATACAGGTTTACTTCCCACTTGCTTGTTAATAAGCACAATCTCCGCTTCTTCTCCATTACTTAATCTAACCTGTGAATTAAGATATGAATTCAGGATATTATGAATAAAAACAAGTAAAATTCTAGTGTCATATAAGCCAAATCCTTCTTTTTCAAAATGAGCTATCGCATCAAACGGGCACATGGACTTACGATAAACCCTGTTGGCGGTAAGTGCTTCATATACATCGGCAATCGCAATTATTTTGGTAAACTCATCAAGTTTGTCTCCCTTAACACCAAGAGGATATCCAGATCCATCGCATCTTTCGTGATGTAAAAGTGCAGCATTTACAATTCTTTTATCAAGTCCCATAGGTTTAAGAATTTCATAGCCCTTAACTGTGTGGGTTTTCATAATCTTATATTCCTCGTCCGTCAGTCTTGACGGTTTATCAAGTATTGCTTTATCAATCATAAGTTTGCCAATATCATGAAACATGCCACAGGTATTTAATATTTTCAGATCTTCTTCTTTCCAGTCAAGCCATTTTCCTATCATGGTCGCTATAACACCAACATTCATGCAGTGCATATATGTAGCATCGGAATACCGGTGCATGGAGTATATCATACCAAGCATTTCATAAGTGTTAATATTTTCATCCATCATATTCCAGCTTGCATCAACAAGATTCTCAACGTCGTCTTTGATAAGACTACCTTCAAGGACTTTTCCAAAAGTATTGTTAAGATTATCCTTGGCAACTGTATATTTTTTATTAAATTCAACAATCTTATGTTTATCAAATTTAAGTTCATTTTTCTTAACTGCATTTTCGTCAATTACTACATCTGTCAACCCTAATGACATAAGATGTTCAATTATGGATTTAGTAACTGTAACTTTGGCAGGAACGATAAGGATTCCTGATGATGTAAACGTATCACGACCTATAATCATGCCTTCTTTTAAATCGCTGATAAAAACCTTTTTCATAATATCACTCCGAATCTGATTCTTGTCTAAGATTTCAATATATTGCTTATTTTACCTGTTTTCCACTTGTCTTTGTCAGTCTCATACATAGTGTTAAGCCATTCCACAAGTTCTAATCTTCCTTCTTCCGTAAAAGGAAATTCTTTTGTTATTTTTTCTTCAGTTGTTGTATCAAATGCAAACGGTCCCTTCCATACTGTGGTTTCAAGTGTTGCTTCTCCTTTTTCTTTTTTGCCAAACACTCTCTCAAGGGGATTTCGTGCTATCCTGTATCGCATCCCGTTATAATCTCCGGAATAAGGGAGTCCGTATTCATAATGTATAAGACTGTAAATATCGTTTTCTTTTATCATAGTTTTGTCCGTTATAACTTCTATCGTATCTTGGTCAGGTCATAAGGTGTCGTCTGATATACATAATAGTTAAGCCAGTTACTGTAAAGGCAGTCAGATGTTGCTCTCCATGTAAGTAATGGTCTATTATCAGGATTATCATCAGGGTAGTAATTATATGGTTTTTCCGGATTAAGTCCTTTAGCCATATCTCTTTTGTATTCCGTATCCAGGGTAAGCCTGTCATATTCAAGATGTCCAAGAACAAATATCTGTTTGCCATCCTTTGTCATAACAATAAGGTCACCCACCTCATCAGATTCTGCTAAAACAACCAGTTCTTCATGGGTTCTTATATCTTCAGGTGATGACTCTGTATTTCTTGAATGTGGTGCAAGAAATACATCATCAAAACCTCGTACAAGCTGGACTTTTCTGTTGTTAACCCTGTGTCTGTAAATACCCGATACTTTTTTGGGCAGAATTATTTTCCTGACACCAAAATGATAATATAGGCCTGCCTGGGCACCCCAGCATATATGGAATGTTGAGGTAACATTTGTCTTGGTCCACTCCATTATATTGGTCAGTTCTTCCCAATACTCAACCTGTTCAAAATCCATAAATTCTACAGGAGCACCGGTAATTATCATTCCATCAAGTTTCTGGTCTTTAATATCATCAAAAGTCTGATAAAACATATTAAGATGTGACTGTGAGGTATGTGTTGGCTGATATGATGCTGTCTGCAATAAAATAATATCTATCTGTAACGGTGTGTTTGATAACACTCGCAGCAACTGGACTTCTGTTTCTTCTTTAAGCGGCATAAGGTTTAAAATTGCTATTTTAAGTGGGCGGATATTTTGTGATATAGCCCTGTCCTCGTCCATTACAAATATATTTTCATTTTCCAGAATTGCCTTTGCTGGTAAATTATTTTGTGTTTTGATTGGCATTTTATTCCTCCAATTTTAGAAATTACATTATTCTAAGAATTTAATAAAGTCATCTTCCGAAATAACAGGTATTCCTAATTCTTTTGCTTTCTTATTCTTAGATGAATTGCTTGTCAAATCATTATTTATAAGATAATCTGTCTTTGCGGATACAGAGCCTGTTGTCTTACCTCCGTTCTGCTCAATCACAGCTTTAAGTTCATCCCTGTTTGCGTAATGGTTAAGGCTTCCTGTTATAACAAAAGTTTTGCCCGAAACAGGTGAATTAGTATTTCTTTCTTCTTTTACAAGATGAAGTTCCTTAAGAAGCAATTCAAACTCTTTACGATTCTTTTCATCCGAAAAATACTTTACATAAGAATCTGCCAGAACTTCTCCTATTCCATCAATCAAAAGTAGTTCATCCTTTGTTGCATTTATTACTTTATATACATCATCTTCAAAATAACGACAGATAAGCCTTGCACCTGCCAGTCCTATTCCATCAATTCCTAATCCGTAAATTACGTTGGCAAGCATTGCCGTTCTTGAATTATTGATTGACTCTATCATATTATCATAGGATTTTTTTCCAAATCCATCCATTGAAACAATACGTTCTTCATATCTATCCAGATGATATATATCTTCAAATTCTTTAATATAACCACATTCAATAAATTTATCAAGTGTCTGCATTGATATGCCTTCTATATTAAGGGCATTTCTTTCGCAGAAATGTTCAAACCGTTTTATGTGTTTCGCACTGCAATCTTTGTTAACACAATATAAAAAGCTGGCTCCTGCTGATTCGATTATCTGTGTGTTTTCCCCACATACGGGACATTTATCCGGTATGACGGCAGTACCGCTTGATGTAATGTTCTCTGCAATCTGGGGAATAATCATATTGGCTTTATAAACGGTTATTTTATCGCCTATCCCAAGTTTAAGTTCCTTTACAATACTTACATTATGGACACTTGCTCTTGTAACGGTTGTTCCTTCCAGCTCTACAGGATCAAATATGGCTACCGGATTAATAAGTCCTGTCCTTGAGGCACTCCATTCGATTTCCCGAAGTGTTGTAAGTGCTGTTTCATCCTTCCATTTGAAAGCTATGGCATTACGCGGAAATTTGGCTGTGGTTCCCAGGGACAAACCGTAATTAATGTCGTCATAAATCATTACAAGTCCATCGGAAGGAAAATCATTTTCTTTAATCTTGTCTGAAAAATATTGTACAGCAGAATGTACTGTTGTTCCATCCACAATTTTTCTCTCTACTACTTCAAATCCTTGTTTTTCAAGAAATTCAAACTGTTCCTCAACAGAATTATGGAAATTAATTCCTTCAGCTTTAATTAATGCAAAGGCAATGAGTTTTACATTACGTTTTGCTGTAATTTCATTATTAAGCTGTCTTACCGAACCGCTGCAAAGATTTCTTGGATTCTTATACTTCTCGGCGTCGTCAATAATACTGTCATTGATTCTGTTAAAATCGGAATATGTTATTATAGCTTCGCCTCTTAAAATAAGTTCTCCTTTATAAGGAATTGTAAGAGGAATATTTTTAAAAACTTTTGCATTAGGTGTTATTACTTCGCCTACATATCCGTTTCCTCTTGTAACGGCCTTTACAAGTTCTCCATTGTTATAAGTAAGTACAACTGTAAGTCCGTCTAATTTCCATGATAAAAGGCACTCATGCACACCTGCAAATTCTGCAAGTGTATCTACCGACTTGGTTTTATCAAGACTTAACATAGGCTTCTCATGGTTTTCTTTCGGAAGTTCACTAAGTGTTTCATAACCGACTTTTGAAGTAGGGCTTCCTGACATATGGATTCCCGTCTCATTCTCCAACTCAACAAGCTCATCATACAATCTGTCATATTCAAAATTGCTCATTATCTCGTCTGTTCCCGAATAATAAACTTTACCAGCCTCATTTAGTATATCTATTAATTCTTTAATTCTCTCTGATTTATCCATTCTACACCTTTTCTAACATTCTGCGAAGCTTAATTAATTCACTCTGGGACAACTCTTTTAACTCTCCCGGTCTCATATTTCCTAACATAATATTCATAATTCGGACTCTTTTGAGGCTGACAACATCTATGTCAAAATACCCGCACATACGCCTTATCTGTCTGTTAAGTCCCTGAATTATTGTTATTTTAAAACTATTATCTTCCAATGCTTCTGTTTTACACGGAGCAGTAATTATTTTTTTGCCGGTTGCCCTGTTGGTTATCGGGACTCCTTTTGCCATTTTAACAAGGAAATCATTATTAAATTTCTGTCTGGTAGTGACAATGTATTCTTTTTCATGGCCATTGGAAGCATTAAGTATCTCATTCATAAGATTGCCGTCATTGGTTATTAACATGAGTCCTTCTGAATCCTTATCAAGTCTGCCGACAGGAAAAAGTCCCATTCCCTGCGGTAGAAAAGAAGCAATACCTGTTCCTTGTTCATCCGAAAGTGAACTTATATATCCTACGGGCTTATAAAATGCGTATACTTTGATATCTTTGATAAGATTAATAATGTCATCATCTATTTTGACAATATCTTTTTCGGTTACTTTAGAGCCTGTCTCTGCTACAACTCCGTTAATCGTCACATGGCCCTCATTAATTAACTTATCGGCTGCTCTTCTTGAACATACGCCTGATTTGCTTATATATTTGTTAATCCGTATTTCTTCCATATTATTACCCTGTAAACTTTTATGTCTTGATATTGTAACACATTTTATGTTTTTTTTAAATTGTATTTGCTAAATTTATTATTTTATTATATTATAAGCGGGAGGCATCTGTAGCTCAGTGGATAGAGCACCGGTTTCCGGAGCCGGGTTGTCGGGGGTTCGATTCCCTTCAGATGCACTAAAAAAGGGGCTGTCGCTTTAACGATTGAATATCGTCGAGGCGACAGCCCCTTAAATAATTATAATAATATCCGGATATTAAACAATACCCTGAGCTTTCATAGCTTCTGCTACTTTAAGGAATCCGGCAATGTTAGCACCTGCTACATAATTGCCTTCCATTCCGTACTTCTTAGAAGCATCATCAAGATTATGGAAAATATTAACCATAATGTTCTTAAGCTTGCTGTCTACTTCTTCAAATGTCCAGCTAAGTCTTTCTGAATTCTGGCTCATCTCAAGAGCTGATGTTGCAACACCACCTGCGTTAGATGCTTTACCAGGGCAGAAAAGGATTCCGTTATTCTGGAAGTATTCTGTTGCTTCAAGAGTTGTAGGCATGTTAGCGCCTTCTGCTACTGCGAATACCCCATTAGCAACAAGTGCCTTAGCATCATCAAGGTTAAGTTCGTTCTGTGTTGCACATGGAAGAGCGATATCAACCTTAACTGACCACTGGTTAGTTCCTTCTGTTGCCTTGTCATGATATTCAGCAGATGGTCTCTTAGCAGCATATTCTGTAAGACGTGCTCTGTGAACTTCCTTAACTTCCTTAAGAAGTGCTACATCAATTCCTTCAGGATCATATACCCATCCTGTTGAATCTGAACATGTAACAGGCTTAGCACCAAGCTGCTGTGCCTTCTGGATTGCGTAAATAGCAACGTTACCTGAGCCGGAAACAGCGATTGTCTTACCTGCAATATCCTTGCCGTTGCTCTTTAACATTTCTTCTGTAAGATATAAAAGACCATATCCTGTAGCTTCTGTTCTTGCTAAAGAACCACCATATGTAAGGCCTTTACCTGTAAGAACGCCTTCATAAAGATTACGGATTCTCTTATACTGACCGTACATAAATCCGATTTCTCTTCCGCCTACACCGATATCACCGGCAGGAACGTCTGTGTCAGCACCGATATGCTTGCAAAGTTCTGTCATAAAGCTCTGGCAGAATGCCATTACTTCTCTATCTGATTTACCCTTAGGATCGAAATCAGAACCACCCTTGCCTCCGCCGATTGGAAGACCTGTTAATGAGTTCTTGAAAATCTGTTCAAATCCTAAGAATTTAATAATACCTAAATTAACTGAAGGATGGAATCTTAATCCTCCCTTGTATGGTCCGATTGCACTGTTAAACTGCACTCTGAAACCATTATTCACCTGAACGTTACCCTTGTCATCAACCCAAGGTACACGGAACATAATTACTCTCTCAGGAGTAATAAGTCTCTCTAATAAGGCATCTTTACGATATTCTTCCTCATTAGCTTCAATTACTACACGAAGTGACTCTAACACTTCTTTAACTGCCTGATGAAATTCAGGCTGAGCAGGATTCTTAGCAACAACGTATGCTAAAACCTCATCTACATATGACATATTTGTTTCCTCCTAAAAATGATATAAATCAATTTCAGGTTATATTATAATAAAATTATGTAAATGATACAAGTTTTTTTTCAAAATAAAGCCAGCTTTTAATATTTTAATAAAGAAGGAGGAATATTCTTAATTTTATTAATTATACCAACGCAGCCTGTGTCTGCATAATATTTGTAAACATTGTAAGAAAGCACTTCCTCAGGCTCTACCTGATTGTCGTTAACTTCTTTAACCATATCAACCATCTCTTGTTCCGAAGTGGATATTGACTCCGGAATAAGAATCAGCTCATGAATACTGCTTGGTATAATGTAAAAGTCCCCGAATTTCTCAGCAAAAGAACGGAGTTCTTCTTCATATAGAAAAGCTGTGGCACCATACATTTTTTTCGTGTTAGTGAGAACATACATAGGATAATTTGTATCATCTTCTTCAAGATGTTTAAGGATATCACTTCTTGTATCATCATCCACATTATCATCATTAAGTAACAGTTCTACCATTGTCTCATTCATGCTCTTAAGTTCAGCAGGACAGATAAATTTCATATTAGTCATTGCCTGTTCAAATAACTCTTCTGTTGTAATTTCCCATTTATCAAGTAAATCGTTGCTTACAAGGCTTGTCGCCCTGTTATTATTGTTATCTTCAAACAATATGCAGAATACAACCGCAAAATCCAGATATTCTTTAAAGGGAAGTGTCTTAAGCATCTTTTCGTTCTGTGAGCGGTTAATTAACTTGATAATAACTTTATCTTTTACATTATAATAGTCAAAAATATCGCTTACATCAAGTTCCGGCAGATTACGGTTTTCAATATCAAGGTTCACTATCTGTTGCACAATATCACCTATATCCTCACCATTACAATAATTATCATAAAACTGTCTGATATAAATAACTGGAGTGATACATTCATCTGCTCTGTTAAGAGTAATAACGTCATAAGAAATATCATTATTCTTACGTACAGTATCAATTTTCAGCTTAACACCTTCTGCACACACTTTCATCAGTTCGGTCTTAAGCAGTTCAATAAATTTATTATATTCCATAGATAATCCTTTCATCTGTTTCAACCCCGGCAGGCTTAGGAATATACGCTGTATATAAAATTTAAAATAGGGAAAAATTAGAATAGAACCGGATTATGCAATGCATAACCCGGTATAGAAATCAAATTAAGCTCTTGAAAGATATTCACCAGTACGTGTATCAATCTTAATCTTATCACCAAGGTTAACGAAAAGCGGAACCATAACCTGAGCACCTGTTTCAACAATAGCAGGCTTAGTAGCGCCTGTTGCTGTATCACCCTTAACGCCAGGTTCTGTCTCTGTAATTTCAAGCTCTACGAACATAGGTGGTTCAACAGCAAAAATCTGTCCCTGATGAGCACTAAGTTTACAGATATCATTTTCTTTAACGAATTTTAAAGCATCTCCTACATTGTCTTTTGTAAGATTAATCTGTTCAAATGTCTCTGTATTCATAAATACATAGAAATCTCCGTCTGAGTAAAGATACTGATATTCTGACTTATCAATGTGAGCAAGTGGGAATTTCTCTGTTGGTCTGAAAGACTTTTCAATAACACCACCACTCTTAATATTTTTTAATTTGGTTCTTACAAAGGCTGCTCCCTTTCCAGGTTTAACATGCTGGAATTCAATAATCTGCCAGATATTGCCATCCATCTCCAATGTAATACCGTTTTTAAAATCACCTGCTGATACCATGAGTAGGTTTACCTCCTTAAATTGTCTTTTACTATTTTATAATAATATATTACATATTTCAACCATTTTTTTACTTATAATGACAACTACGGTACGTGGGGGCACTTCTATTGTGCTGTCATCTCCCACAAATACACCTTCATTATCATTGGTATTGATTATAACTTCCCATGTTTTCCCCGGAATCTTAGGCAAAGCCAATATATGCTTTTCCCAATGAAGATTCATTCCTATATAGATATCTTCATTTTCTTCGGCATATCTGCCGCAAAGCAATATTCCGAGATGTCTGTTATAATGCTCCATCTCAGGATACCACGCCTTGCTTCCGTGATAAGAAATATCAGGAAGTCCAAAATACTTATAATCACTCTGGACAAGTTCTTTTTCAATATGGAGAACTTTATGATTACGTCTGAAATTAATAAGTGTGCATATAAAATTATAAAATTTACGATTCTTTCTTAATGCACTCCAGTCTAACCAGCCTGTCTCATTATCCTGACAATAGGCATTATTATTGCCATTCTGGCTGTTGCCAAATTCATCCCCGGCATAAATCATCGGAATACCCTGGGATAAAAGAACAAAACACATTGCGTTTTTTCTGTTTCTAAGTCTCTGAACCAGAATTTTTCTATTCTTGGTATCTCCTTCTTCTCCACAGTTCCAACTGTTATTGTAGTCTTTCCCGTCCCTGTTATTTTCGCCGTTTTCCTCGTTATGTTTTCTGTCATAGCTTACAAGGTCATATAGTGTAAAGCCGTTATTGTCACATACAAAATTAACGGTATAACCGTGAACCGGATTCTTCTTAAAGCACTCAGAAAAATATTTAAGCTGTCCTTCGTCACCTTTTAACAGTTTTCTTGCGACATTTTCAAAACCTTCATTATATTCTAAAAGGTTATGGTTTCTGAAATTATTACCCCAGTATTCATAGAACAGTTTTATATCAACGAGATATGGGTCGTCTGCTATAACCTGTCTTATTCTGTCATTGCATATTACCCTTGCTCCATCTATATGATACGACTCTTTCCAATATCTTATACAGTCATCTGCCATACAGGCGTCAACTTCATCGGTAAAATTAAATTCCATATAGACTTCCATACCGTTCTTATGAAATTTTTTTACCATATCTTTAAATTCAACTGTATAATCGACGCAAGAACCATAGCATGACGAATATGCAGCTTTGGGTAAAAAGTAAAATCCTTTGCCATAGCCCCAGTAATTAAAATTGAAAGCATATTCTTCAAATTCATACGATGGCATTAAAAGGACAGCATTAATTCCTGTCTTTTTAAGATAATTTATCTTTTCGGAAATTCCTTTAAATGTACCGGGATGCTTCACTTTGGAAGATTTGCTCATAGTAAATCCTCTTGTATGGAGCTTATACAAAATTATATCCTCAGTATTGATACAAGGCTTAATATCATTTTTCCAATTATACTGCGACTTTTTCAAAAGGCCCTTAATATGTTGAAGCCCGGTTGTGTCCTTTATGCCAAACTCCGGAAGCCCCGATAAAAGCTTTGCATATGGGTCGGCAAATACCTCTCCGTCCGCCATATACAGATACTCATACTCTAAAAGAGGAATATCAGTTATTCTAAAAGTAAAAACGTCACCTCTTTTGTATCTCTTATCCACCGGTATACTGTATACGGGTTCTTCCCTGCCATGTTCAAACAAAAGTAATGTAATCTCATCACTTTCTGAAATTACAGAAAAATCATATCCGTTATGAATAATATCTGCTCCATATATGTAATTGTAATTGGGTAAAATAGTGTATTTATGCAAAACGGAATCCCTCTTTGTGTATATAATTAATCTTCTGTTGTCTCTTCTTCCGTAAATGTTGTAAGCGATTGTCTCTTTCTTGCCATTTCATCACTTTCAAGATATTCGTCGTATGTTGTTATCTTATCAATAAGCTGTCCATTGACAAGTTCCATAATTCTGTTAGCAGTAGTCTGTACAAACTGATGGTCACGACATGCAAAAAGTGCAACGCCCGGGAACTTAATCATACCGTTATTAAGTGCTGTGATTGACTCCATATCAAGGTGGTTAGTCGGTTCATCCATAATTAATACGTTAGCGCCCATAATCATCATCTTTGAAAGCATTACCCTTACTTTCTCACCACCGGAAAGTACTTTAACTTTCTTAACTCCATCATCTCCGGCAAATAACATTCTTCCAAGGAAACCTCTTACATAAGTTACATCCTTTTCAGGTGAAAACTGCATAAGCCAGTCAACAATTATATCTTCACAGTCAAAGTCTTTGGTATTATCTTTAGGAAAATATGCCTGGGTTGTGGTAATTCCCCATTTATAAGAACCGGAATCCGGTTCAATTTCTCCTACAAGTATCTTGAAAAGTGTAGTCTTTGCCAATTCATCAGAACCTACGAATGCTACTTTATCATCACGGTTAATAATAAAAGAAACATTATCAAGGACTTTCACACCATCTATTGTCTTTGTAAGGTTTTCAACGGTAAGAACTTCGTTACCTATTTCTCTCTGTGGTCTGAAATCAATATATGGATATTTACGGCTTGAAGGTCTTATATCATCAAGCTCTATTTTTTCAAGTGCTCTCTTTCTTGAAGTAGCCTGTTTTGATTTAGAAGCATTAGCTGAGAATCTCTGAATAAATTCCTGTAATTCCTTAATCTTCTCTTCTTTCTTCTTATTGGCTTCCTTCATCTGTTTAACCATTAACTGGCTTGATTCATACCAGAAATCGTAATTACCGGCATAAAGCTGTATTTTCGCATAATCAATATCCGCTATCTGGGTACATACTTTATTAAGGAAATATCTGTCATGGGATACGACAATAACGGTATTCTCAAAGTTAATCAGGAATTCTTCAAGCCATGCAATAGCATCAAGGTCAAGGTGGTTAGTTGGCTCATCCAGCAATAGAATATCCGGATTACCAAAAAGTGCCTTTGCAAGAAGAACCTTAACTTTCTCATTACCGTTTAACTCAGACATCTGCTTATAATGAAGGGAAGTATCAACACCAAGTCCGTTTAACAGCATCGCTGCATCGGATTCTGCTTCCCATCCGTTCATTTCTGCAAATTCGCCTTCAAGTTCACTGGCTCTTATGCCATCTTCTTCTGTAAAATCTTCCTTGGCATAAATTGCATCCTTTTCTTTCATAATTTCATAAAGTCTTGCATTACCCATTATTACAGTATCAAGAACGTTATATCCATCATATTTAAAATGATCCTGTTCCAATACTGACAGCCTTTCTCCCGGAGACATGGTAACATCTCCCTTGCTAGGTTCAAGCTGGCCTGAAAGAATTTTTAAGAAAGTGGATTTGCCGGCTCCGTTAGCTCCGATAAGTCCATAGCAGTTACCGGGAGTAAATTTTATATTTACATCTTCAAAAAGCGCTTTCTTTCCAATTCTTAAAGTTACATTATTTGCACAAATCATATCAATAAACCTTTCTGCTTTTAGTTTACATAATAAATCAAAATAATTGTATCGTAAAATATAGGATTTTGCAATACAAAAAGCTGCCGAAGCAGCTTTTTGTAACTATCTTAAATTATCTCAATTCAAAACTTGCACATTCTGTACTACCAAAATCTTTATTCTTAGACGGTTTAACATTAATGTGCTTTGCAATACAATTATTGTTTTCGTTATATTTACAATTTGTTGCTTCACAGCATACATCAAGTGAAACATGTCCCTCCATTGTTTTGTTTTCGGTTTTAACCCTGCCTGTTTTTTCATAGCTTGCGCAACATGTTGAGCAACAATCCTTTGCATTACATCCATCAACTTTGATTGTATCCCTGCAGCAAAGATTATCTGTACTGTGATGTAAACAATTTTTTACTTTGCAACCTAATTCTGTCATGAAAATACCTCCATTAATTATGATAACTTTAGTATGTTCAGTAACATATTTTTTATACAAAAAAAGACTTTGCAAAAATTGCAAAGTCTTTTAAAATCAAAAATTATTTAGTTGCTGCAAGACCCTTAACCAGATCGCTGACTATATCAGATATATTCTGTGCCTTATCAGGTGCAGAAGCATCAATAAATGTTTCATTATTCAAAGTATAAGAAATATATGCGTATTCACCATTTTCACCATTTGCTTCAAAGCTTATGCCATATGTCCTATCCCCTGAAGATGTAATCTTGAAAGTTGCGTCACCATTAAAATCTTTAATATCTGAAGCATCAACGTCTAACATTTCTTCAATTTTGTCAAATGACTCTGCAAGAGCTTCCTTGCTTATTTCATAGCTTGATACATCAACATTAGCCAATATCTGTTTCTTTAACATTTCAGACATGCTTTCATCTTGTCCCATAGCTGATACAACCATATCTGCAGCCTTATCCATTACATCATTAATGTCAATTTTGCTGTACTGTTCATAAGCAGCATCTACCCATGCACTCTTATTATCTGCAATATATTTCTTTAATACTTCAGCTATCTTTACAATGTCTTCTGCTGACTTACATGTAACAGTATACTGTTTAAGTGTATCGTTTCCACTAACTTCAGCAATATCCTTAAATGCATCCATAAGTCCGTTGACTGTATCAATTACAGGCTTAGAATCAGCTTCTTTCAGATAATCTTTCATGCTGTCTAAATCAACGTATACATAATCTTCCTTGATATATTCTTTAACAGCATCAGTCTGGGAACCATCAATACCCATATTTTCACCATAAGATGCAATAAAGTCAAGTAAAGACTTAACGTTAACATATAACTTATTATCTGATACAACAAGTAATTTATCACTGTTTACAGTATATGATTCACCTTCAACATTTACAGAACCATTAATAGAAACAGCTGCTTCCTTACCTGATGCAACAGATTTAAGTGTAATATCGGATATTCCATTTGAATCTTTGTACTTTAATTTAAGTGTGGATTCCATTCCCTTCTTCTGTGTGTCGGCACTTGCTTTACCGGAACCCTTAGAACAACCGGTTACCACGGCGAGAACCATTACTACCGCAAGGACTGCCGCAAAAAACTTTTTCATTTTCATTTGTCTTCCTCCTAAAAATTTTTTATGATATTCCACATATCGTTTTAAAGCTATCACACGTTTTTTTCTTTGTCAAGAATTTCTTATTGAAATGAAACGTCAAATGATGTAGAATATCACAAAAATATACATGGAGGTTATTATGAGACATTTACTTAGTCCACTCGATTTTTCTGTTAAAGAATTAGATGAGCTTTTTGATACAGCCTCAGATATAGCAGCTAACCCAAAGAAATATTCCAAGGTCTGCGAAGGTAAAAAACTCGCTACATTGTTTTATGAACCAAGCACAAGAACAAGGCTCAGCTTTGAAGCAGCGATGCTTAATCTTGGTGGTTCTGTTCTCGGTTTTTCGGAAGCTTCTTCAAGCTCCGCTTCCAAAGGTGAAAGTGTTTCCGATACAATCCGCATAATTTCATGTTATGCAGATATTTGTGCCATGAGACATTCTAAAGAAGGTGCTCCTTTAGTGGCATCCATCCATTCAGGTATTCCTGTTATCAATGCCGGAGACGGCGGTCATCAGCATCCAACCCAGACTTTTACTGATTTAATGACAATCCGCACACTTAAAGGCAGACTTGATAATCTTACAATCGGTCTTTGCGGTGATTTAAAATTTGGACGAACAGTCCATTCATTAATTAATTCACTGGTAAGATATTCTAACATAAAATTTGTATTAATCTCTCCAAAAGAACTTCGTGTTCCGGATTACATACGTGATGATGTTCTGAATGCAAATAATATCGAATATGAAGAAGTTGAAAATCTTGAAAGTGCAATGCCTGAGCTTGATATACTTTATATGACAAGAATTCAACGTGAACGTTTCTTTAATGAAGAAGAATATATGCGTATGAAAGGTTTCTATATTCTTGATAATGAGAAAATGAAATCTGCCAAACCTGATATGCTTGTACTTCATCCGCTTCCTCGTGTCAATGAGATATCCGTCGAGGTTGATAATGACAGCCGTGCCGCATATTTTAAGCAGGCACAATTCGGAGTTTATGTGCGAATGGCATTAATAATGAAACTGTTGGAGGTAGAAAAACCATGTTAAATGTAGGAAGAATTGAAAATGGGATTGTAATTGACCACATTCCGGCCGGTAAAAGTATGGATATCTACCGTTACCTGGGTCTTGGTGAACTTGACAGCTGTGTAGCCATCATTAAAAATGCAAAAAGCGATGCAATGGGCCGCAAAGATATAATAAAAGTAGATGGCGGTGAGGATTTAATTGATATAAATATTCTCGGTTTTATTGATACCAATATCACAGTAAATATAATAAGAAATGGTGAAATCGCTGAGAAAAAACAATTGACGCTTCCTGAAAAAGTCACCAATATCATTTCATGTAAAAATCCAAGATGTATAACCCAGATTGAGCAGGAGCTTGATCAGATTTTTTATCTTACAGACAAAGAAAAACATATTTACAGATGTAAATATTGTGAAGAAAAATATTAATACATAACAAAAAGGAGTTCAAAGCGAACTCCTTTTTTAATTGAGAAAACCTATAAGCCGGGTTATGTCGTGAATGATCATCTATCTAGACCTGTCGTTACCGACAGGTTCAAGCAACCTACCTGAAGCTGGCGGGCCGCGTCATCGCTTCTGTTTGGTCTTGCTTCGGATGGGGTTTACATATGCCCTCTGTGTTACCACAAAGGCGGTAGTCTCTTAAACTGCCCTTCCACCCTTACCAGAATTTCTGGCGGTATATTTCTGTTGCACTAGCCTTGGAGTCGCCTCCACCGGACGTTATCCGGCATCCTGCCCTACGAAGCCCGGACTTTCCTCACCCGTATAAATACGGCCGCGATCATTTAGTAATCTCAGTACAATAATATATATAAATTATTTTTAAATGTCAAACATTAAAACAGCTTCCGCCAACAAATTCCCTTGCTATGGAATTAATCGGTATTGATTCAGGCGATATACAAAGGAAATAATCGAGGAATTTTAACAGTCTTTTCGCTTCTGCAAATTCCGGCTCATCTTCTTTTATTCCGAAAAGCAGCGGTTCGGCATACTGTTTTAATACCGAAAGCTCATATATAAGTGATGAGTTAAACATTACGTCAGCTTCTTCCTGATATGGAAAAATATTAAGTTCTTCGCCTTTTCGTACTGAATGCCACATAGCAATTGTACGTTTTGCCGATGCTCCTCTTGTTCTGGCATCTCTTACCATTCTTCTTAACAGACGGCAGTCAGTTGTAGATATTCTGTTATGTTCATCTACATTAAGCTGTGTAAGTGCACTTAGATATATTTTATATTTGCTTTCTTTCGGAAGTGAATGTGACAACTTATCATTAAGACCATGTATTCCCTCAATAACAAGAACATCATTTTCTCCTAATTTCATTTTGTTGCCATTGTATTCTCTTTTTCCCGTCTTAAAATTAAAATCAGGAATCTCTATCTCATGTCCGTTAAGCAGATCAGTCATATTATTATTAAACAATTCAACATCAAGAGCTTCCAGGCACTCAAAGTTATAGTCACCATTTTCGTCTCTCGGAGTATGTTCCCTGTCAAGGAAATAATTGTCAAGAGACAACTGATGCGGTCTCATACCATGTGCCATAAGCTGTATTGACAATCTGTATGATGTTGTTGTCTTACCTGATGAAGACGGACCGGCCATCATAATAAACTTCTTTGAGGGATCCTTTGATATTGTTGATGCTATATCAGCAAGCTTTTTCTCCTGCAATGCCTCCTGGACAAGAATAAGTTCATTACCTCTCCCTGCTGCAATTGCCTCATTCAGCTCGCCGACAGTTTCTATACCAAGCATTTCGCCCCATCTTGTAGTTTCTTCCATTACAGCAAATAATTTATGCTGTGGTCTGAATTCAGGTACACTTCTTGTATTGCTGCATTCAGGCATCTGCAAAACAAGTCCCTCATCATAAGGATATAGTTTAAAGTATTTAATATATCCTGTAGACGGAGCCATATATCCGTAATAGTAATCTTTAAACCCATCAAGTGAATATATGTTGACGGTTGAATGTCTCCGGAACCTGAACAAAGTCTCCTTATCATACATTCTATGCTTTGCAAAAGATTTTATCGCATCGCCTGTGCTCATTGTAATTTTCTCAATAGGAATATCCGCACTGACAAGTTCTCTCATCCTGTTTTCGATAGCTTCTATTAAAGGTACTGTTAGTTTCTGTTTTCCTTTCAAGGTACAGTAATAACCCTTGCTCAACGAAAACTCCACTTTGAATTTATCAATCATATCCTTGTCAATGATATCATATACCGCTTTAAGCAGGATAAGAGTTGCACTTCTCTTATATGTAAGATTTCCGGCAGGTTCTGCCGTTGTTACAAATTCGATTAAACTGTCGCTGTCAACTGTTTTAGTAAGTTCCTGCAGTTTACCGTTTACTTTTGCAAGGATTATATCATCCTTACTGTCTGTAACTTTATCTGCCAGATCCTTCAGTAATACCATTTCACCCATAATAGCCTCCTGATTATATATACTTCTGAGGATTGTCTAAATCCATTTTTACAACTTCTATATCTTTTGTATTCTCGATAAGATATGAGTAAATTTTGTCAATAAATATATGTTCAATTCCATAATGTCCGGCATCAATTACATTTATTCCTTTTGCAACGGAATCTATACCATAATGATATGAAACATCGCCTGTTATTATTGCTTTTGCTCCTTTTAAAAGTGCAAGTTCGATTTCATCTTTTCCGGAGCCCGGACAGATTGCAACTTTTTTAACAATCTCATCTTCATTACCATATAAAGCAACCTTATCAAGAGAAAACTGTTCCTTCACCATACTGCACAATTCTTTTACAGACATATCGTGTTTTAGAAATCCTACCCTGCCAATTCCTTCTCCTTCACAGACTTCTTCAAGTACAATACAATCCTGTAAACCTATCCTGTCGGCTGCCAGTTCTGCCATACCTCCGACACAATCGAAATTGGTGTGCATACAGTAGCAGTTAATATGGTTCTCTGCCATTGTAAGAATACGCCTGCCCACAATATCGGATTCATTAACTTTCTTAATGCCTTTAAATATAAGTGGATGATGTGAAATAATCATATCCGCTTTAATTGCAACAGCTTTATCCACTGCTTCGTCACTTATATCAAGTGTGACAAGTATTTTTTTAATTTCATTATCTCTTCTTCCGACATGCATACCGACATTATCCCAGTCACATGCATATCTGACCGGGCTCAGCGTTTCCATTAATTCAGCTATTTCATATGCTTTCATATTCTATCAATCCTTCGGTTATGAGTTCCGATTCTTTTTTTAAAGCTGCCTTTCTTTCACTGTTACTGCTTTCTGACATCTTTTCAAGAATATTTTCTCTCTTTTTTTTCTCATTAATCAGATATTCGTAAAAAACTTTGTCCTTATGTTCAAAAAGGATATGCCCATATATCTTATACAGTTCCCTTTCTTCTATATCATCATGCCCTTTTACAGCTTTTAGGACAAAGTAATACTTGCCTTCATCCTTGACCATTACTTCATCCGTTACCATAAGTCCGTTATCTGCAAGAAATTCCCTTACCTTTGGGACATCAGAATGTGGTGACAGGATAATTTCTTTTGCAGAAAGCGCCACCTTCATATTGTCCTCCAGTATTCTGTTAATCAGAAGTCCACCCATACCGGCTATGACAATAGTATCCACTTCATTTTCGGCAAGTCCGCATAACCCATCGGAAATTCTTGTCTCAACGCAACTGCCCACGTTATATTTTTGTATATTATCTGCCGCTCTTGAAAGCGGTCCTTCATTAATATCCATTGCAACTGCTTTTTTTGTAAGATCATTTAATGCAAGATAAATAGGTATGTATCCATGGTCAGTCCCTATATCTGCAACAGAATTTCCTGCTGTAATAAGTGATGCAACCGTCTTAAGTCTGTCAGATATATTCATTATTCCAAATAATCTCTTAACTTACGACTTCTGCTTGGGTGACGAAGCTTACGTAATGCTTTGGCTTCAATCTGTCTGATACGTTCCCTTGTGACATTAAATACTTTACCTACTTCTTCAAGTGTTCTGGCTCTGCCGTCCTCAAGTCCGAAACGAAGCTTTAATACTTTCTGCTCTCTTTCCGTAAGAGTTCCGAGAACTTCATTAAGCTGTTCCTTTAAAAGCGTAAACGCAGCAGCTTCTGCCGGTACCGGTACATTATCATCCTGAATAAAATCGCCAAGGTGACTGTCTTCTTCTTCACCGATAGGTGTCTCAAGCGAAACCGGCTCCTGTGATATCTTAAGGATCTCTCTGACTCTTTCTACGGGAATATCCATTTCATCCGCTATTTCCTGTGGTGAAGGCTCTCTTCCAAGTTCCTGAAGCAGCTGTCTTGAAACTCTTATAAGCTTATTGATAGTCTCAACCATATGGACAGGGATTCTGATTGTTCTTGCCTGGTCCGCTATTGCCCTTGTTATTGCCTGACGAATCCACCATGTAGCATATGTGGAGAATTTATAACCTTTCCTATAGTCAAATTTCTCAACAGCTTTAATAAGACCGAGATTTCCCTCCTGTATAAGATCAAGGAAAAGCATACCTCTGCCTACATATCTTTTTGCAATACTTACAACAAGGCGAAGGTTAGCTTCAGCTAACTTTTTCTTAGCTTCTTCATCCCCAAGTTCCATTCTCTTTGCAAGTTCAATTTCTTCATCTGCCGAGAGAAGCGGTACCTTTCCTATTTCCTTTAGATACATTCTTACGGGATCTTCAATACTTATACCGTCAGGAACGGATAAATCAATCTTCTCAACATCAATATCTTCTTCATCAAGAACAGCTTCCTCAGGATCCGGTTCTTCGTCATCATCAGTAGTTCTAAGTGTATCTATGTTATTTTTTTCGAGGTATTCAAGAATACTGTCCATCTGTTCCGCAGTAAGATTCATATCGGAAAAAAGGTCCGTAATTTCACTATATTCCAAAACATTTTTCTTTTTCTTTGCAATTGCAAGTAATTCTTTTAATTTTTCTTGAAACTTTTCCATTAAGTTCTCTTCCATATTATCTGTCCATCCTTTTATAGTAAATTCTTTCCCTATGACAATGAAATATGCAGTGTTTTAAGTTTTGCCTGTTCCTTGATTATATTCTGAAGCTCCATTATGTCCGTTGTTGTCCTGCTTTTCATTTCAAGGCTGTTTCTTTTTATAATCAGTAAGGCATCATTAACTGCTTTTTCCCTGTCTTTATTATCTGCATCTTCTTCAAGAATATTGGTATTAAGTATTCTTGCCACTTCGTTATGTTCATCATCACCGTTGAAATAATTAAGAATCGCACCGGGATTAAACGTTCCGTTTGATAGATTTTCAAACATTATTTCCGCTACATTCCTATATATTCCCTCGGAAAAATCTTCAGGTGAAATATAGTCTGCTATCTTTTTGTAAATTCCGGTATCATCTGCAATAAATGTAAGCAGCATACGCTGTGACTTGTCGATACCATTTTCCTTTTCACGTTTCTCACGCTTCGGTATCTCGTTCACCTTAATGCCGGCAACGGCTGCTGCATATTTTGCAACAAGCTTTCTCAAGGAATCGGCACTTATAAAATATTTTGAAGCTACAGCTTCTATATAGTTATTTCTTTCTATTTCTTCTTCAAATGATGCAAGTTTAACAGAAACTTCATTGAAAAAAGAAGTCTTTCCCGCAGGATCGTTAAGGTCGTAGTTTCTCTCAAGTATTCTTACTTCATATAAAAAACTGTTCTCTGCATCATCAATTCTTTTTTGAAATGCATCGGCACCATAAGTCTTAATAAATTCATCCGCATCTTTGCATGGTTCCATATTAATAACTTTTGTTCTTAATCCGGCATTCCTGAATATGCCTATGGCACGAAGGGACGCCTTCGTTCCCGGTCCATCGCTGTCATAACATACAAGGACATCTTTGACATACCGTTTTATAAGGTTAGCCTGTCCGTCCGTCAATGCTGTACCAAGAGATGCAACTGCCTGATTAAATCCTGCCTGATGCATGGATATAACATCCATATATCCTTCACATATTATTATATTATTCTTTCGTGAATTCTTAGCTGCATTAAGTCCATAAAGATTACGTCCTTTATCAAATACTATTGTCTCCGGCGAATTAAGATACTTGGGTTGTCCTTCACCCATAACACGGCCGCCAAAGCCTATTACTTTATTGTTCGTATTGATTATAGGAAACATAACACGGTTTCTAAATCTGTCATGGGCACCTTTTTCATCATAAATGAAAAGTCCGCTTTCTTTCATCTGTCCGTCGTTATAACCTTTATTCTTAATGTAATGATACAAATCATCACTCTTTATCCCTGAAACACCAAGTCCAAAAGATTTAATTGTATCATTTGAAAGTTCTCTCTTGTTAAAATATGCTCTTGCATTATTGCCTGTCTCTGTTTCCAAAAGATAATGATAATATCTTGCAGCTTCTTTATTGATATCATACACTGTATTTTTAAGGTCTGACCTGTTTCTTTCTTCAGCTGACATCCTGACATCCGGCAGTTCAATGCCTGCCCTGTCTGCAAGTTCCTTTAGCGCTTCCGAAAAAGTCAGATTATCATACTTCATCAGAAAGGAGAAGACATTTCCTCCTTCACCGCATCCAAAGCAATAAAACATCTGCTTATTGGGTGATACGGAAAATGAGGGTGATTTCTCATTATGGAAAGGACAAAGTCCAAAATATGAACTTCCTTTTTTCTGTAATTTAATACGGGAAGAAACAATGTCAACAATATCATTCCGCGACCTTATCTCTTCTACCAAATCATCTGGAATATACATATATACCTCTGATATTACTTACTCCATGATACAGGAATAAATATTTTTTTAAAAATACTGATTGCATACTGATCACTCATACCAGCTATGTAATCGCAGACAATTCTTTCCCTGCTTTCGTTTCTCTCAAGGGATATCTTCCGGAATGCCTCCGGAATCTCATCAAAATGTTCATTAAAATAATAATACATCTCCTTAAGCATCTTAGATGCCTTGATTTCTTCGCTCTTAGCTACGGGATTAGTGTATACATTAGTGAACATGAACCTTCTAAGCTCAGTCATTGCTTCACTTATATCATATGACATACATATATCGTCCTTATCCATACTCTCGTAAATCACATCATGTATGAGGGTATTAAGTCGTTCCTTAGTGGAATGTCCCAGTATATTCGTATAAATATCCGGAATATCATCTTCACTAAGTATTCCGCCTCTGATTGCATCGTCAATATCATGGTTAATATATGCAATCTTATCGGATATTCTTATAACCTTACCTTCAAGAGTAAACGGATGCCCATCCGTCCTGTGATTGAGAATACCATCCCTTACTTCTCTGGTAAGATTAAGCCCCATACCATCTTTTTCCAATAGTTCAACAACACGTATGCTCTGTTCAAAATGTCTGAATCCAAAGGGACATACTTCATTAAGTACCCTTTCTCCACAATGTCCGAAAGGCGTATGCCCCAGATCATGTCCAAGTGCTATAGCTTCCGTTAAGTCCTCATTAAGTCTGAGTGCTTTGGCTATTGTTCTGCCTATCTGGGATACCTCAAGTGTATGTGTGAGTCTTGTCCTGTAATGGTCACCCTCAGGTGATAAAAAAACCTGTGTCTTATGCTTAAGTCTTCTAAATGCCTTACAATGAAGTATTCTGTCACGGTCACGCTGGTATACTGTTCTTATATCACATTCCGTCTCCGGCACATCCCTGCCACGACTCATTGAACTAAGTGACGCATACCTGCTTAAACTTTCTCTTTCGCGTTGTTCTATAGTTTCTCTAACGTTCATAAACTGTCACCATTATCAGTATTCTACGTCTTCTACAAAAATCCTTTATTATGAATTTAACATATCTATGGCCATAATGTATCCCTTAAGTCCCTGTCCTACAATTTGTCCGTTGCACACAGGTTCCGTTACAGATATATGTCTGAATTCTTCTCTTTCATTTACATTTGATATATGTACTTCGATTTTTTTGATATGGCTTACGGAAGCAAGCGCATCCCTTATCGCATAACTATAATGTGTATATGCTCCCGGATTGATTACAATTCCGTCAGTTCCGTTAAAATATGCCTCTTGTATTTTATCGATTATTGCGCCTTCGTGATTGCTCTGATAACATTCGACTTCTATATTTTTTGATTTACAATACTCATTAATCATATTAACAAGATATTCATAATTCTCGTTACCGTATATATTTTTTTCCCTGATTCCTAAGAAATTCAGATTAGGACCATTAATTACCAATATTTTCATTATCAATTTCTTCCTTTATAATTTTTACCACATCAATGCATTGGAGACCGTCCGTTTTAACAATCAGGTCAGATGTTTGTTCATATATTGCCTGCCTTTTTTCCATAAGCGAAATTATTTTCCCGTGAAGATCCCCGCCTTTTAACAATGGTCTTTTATTATCACCTGACAATCTGTTCTCTAAAGTGGATACTTCCGCTTTAAGATATACCACCGTTCCCAGTGTGTGTAAAAGTTTCCTGTTAACATCTTTAACCGGCAGTCCTCCACCCACAGATACAACAATATTATCTTTGTACCTGTCAATAAGCTTTTTAATACATTCTGTTTCAAGATTTCTGAAATATTCTTCTCCTTTTTTTGAAAAAATATCTGAAATTTTCATATTCTGTTCTTTTTCTATGTACCAGTCTGTATCTATATGCTTAAGTCCATATTTTTCGGAAAGTTTTCTTCCTATGGTAGATTTTCCGGAACCCATAAATCCAATCAAAATAATATTTTTCATGACTCTTTAAGCTTCCTTTCCATCATACCAAGAATTTTATCTGCAAGATTTTTAGGCACTTTTATGTCATTCCATAACTCAAATGCCGCAATTCCCTGATACAAAAGCATTTTAAGGCCGTTATAAGCCCTTGCTCCGGACTCTTTACATAACTTCATAAACATTGTCTTGGCAGGATTAAAAATAATATCAACTCCGGCTTCAACAAGCTCATAAAACTCCTTATCATATATAGGTGCATCATCATTATTGGGATACAGTCCACAGCTTGTTGTCTGGATTACAGGATATTTTCCTTCCGGAATAAGCCTGTAATCAGATATTGCTAACGGTACAACAATATCTCCAAAATGTGAATTAACATCATCTGCAAGTTTTTTGGCTTTATCAAAGGTTCTGTTCAAAAGATATATCTTTGCGGCACCCTCATCGGCACAAATGTAAGTTATGGCATTGGACGCTCCACCTGCTCCAAGAATTATAACTTCTTTATCTTTAATAATTATATTCTCTTCTTCAAGCTCACGGTAAAGTCCTATTGCATCCGTATTATAGCCTTTATAACCACCATCAACTCTTACAAGTGTATTAACGGCACCGATTCTGGCAGCCAGAGGATCAATATCCGAAAGTTCTTTTATAATCTCACATTTATGTGGCACAGTAACATTCATTCCAAGTATATTAAATGCGTCCGCTCCTGCCACAGCCTCATGCAGTCTGTCTTTTTCCACTTTAAATGCCGTATAGCAAAGATTAATTCCAAGTTCTTCTGCTAATGTATTATGTATCATTGGTGAAAGAGAATGCCCAACCGGGTTGCCAATGAGACAACAAAGACGTGTTTTTGCATCCATGCCGTTTATCTCCTTTAAATTTTATTTTTTCTTTTATAAAAAAACAGGACTATTTTTTCAAGTTTTCTCTTTAAGACAATCTGTATTTCTTCTTTTTTGTTAATAGGCTTAACAAGTATTGACGGAATACCCGTTCTGTTAGCCCCATATATGTCGGTAAATATCTGGTCACCGATAAAATATGTGTTGCTTATGTCCGTACCCATTATCTCCATTGCTTTAATATAATTTGTTTTTTTTGGCTTTCCGGCCTTAAAAATATATTCTGAGCCCACAAGGTTGGCAAAAGGCGCAACCCTTGGTTCTTTATTATTGGATATTATACAGGTATCAATTCCCATTTCATGCAGCTTTTTAAATAGCAACACTGCTTCTTCGGTTGCCGGTGCTCCATGAGGAACAAGCGTATTGTCAACATCAAAAATAATGCCTCTTAATCCTTTTTTATACATATATTCGTAATCAATTTTATATGCGGAATCAACATACATAGAAGGGTAAAATTTAGAAAACATCATCTGTCCTTTCAAAAAAGTCCCCCGGCAGTCAATCCAGGGGATAATATTATTGTAAAAATTTCTTCAATTCATTCATAAATGTATTAATATCTTTAAATTCTCTATATACCGAAGCAAACCTGACATAGGCAACCGCATCTATATCTTTTAATTTGTCCATAACCATTTCCCCAATAACGGACGTGGGAATTTCTTTCTCATCCATATTATAGAGGCTTGTCTCTATCTCATTGACCAGGCGGCTTATGGTATTAACGGATACCGGCCTCTTATGGCATGACCTTAAAATTCCGTCCTGAATCTTATTCCTGTCATAAGGCTCTCTGTTATTATCTTTCTTAATAACAACAAGTGGAACGGTCTCTATCTTCTCATAAGTGGTAAAACGCTTGCCGCATATATCGCACTGTCGTCTTCTTCGTATGCAGTTATTATCCTCGGCAGGTCTTGAGTCTATTACCTTGGTATTTTCTTCACCGCAAAAGGGACACCTCATATCGTATCCTCCTCGTATAATAAATTTACTTGAATAAGTATACCAAAATCACGATATTTTGAAAAGAACTTTTTCTTCACATACATTTACAAGAATAACATCCGGGCCAATTTTACATATACACTCATATGGAATTATATACTCATCTTCTCTCCCGAAAAAACCAAACACTTTTGACGGTCCCGGCACAATTATGGCAAGAATTTTACCTGTATACAAATCTATGTCCGCATCAATTACGCAGCCTAGGATTTTACAATTATTAGAATTAATTACTTCTTTATCTTTCAGGTCACAGATACGCATAATTTACCTCTGTTAAATCCTGTTACAATAGTATATGACATAATTCCGTAAATGTTAAAAACTCCCGGCAATACCTGTTTCATATATGAAAACAAATATTGTCAGGAGATTATTTTAATTATTGTAATCGTCCAGAGTCTTATCCGTATATATAAGACCATATATCTTACCTATATAGTAAGAAAAATCAATGCCAATGTGTGATTGTTTATTAACATTGATATATTCAAACCTCTGATCCGGAACACCCCACGAAATCACATCATATTTATATACCTGAGGAAGGATTGAAATTAAATCAATAAATTCTTCTTTGGTTATATTAGTTGTAACTTCAGGCAGGAACCCGTTAAGAAGCTCTATTACCGTGGATGCACTTGTTGTTTTTAGCTTTTCAAACATTAGATTAACAACTTTACGCTGGCGCTCGGTTCTTGAAAAATCCGCATTACCTACATATCGGAATCTCGAATATGCCAAAACCTGTTTTCCGGATAAATGCTGGTAGCTGCCGTCTGCACGCTCAAGATAATCGGAGTCTTCATCCTCTCCAAGCAGGAGATTGCTTGCATGGATATATTGATTACACCAATACAATTCATCTTCCTTAACATCAACATCAAGTCCTCCCAATAAATCAACCACGTTCACAAAGGAGTAAAAATCAACCATTATATACTTATCAATCGGAAGTGAGAAATTATATTCAATAGTCTCTAAAAGCAGGTCAATGCCGCCGTATGCAAAAGCCGCATTAATCTTATCCCAATAGTCCTTGTGAGGAATATATACATATAAATCTCGTAAAAATGATGTGCAGACAACATGTTTTGTCTTATTGTTAATTGAGACAAGCATCATTGTGTCCGAACGGCCTTCCTGCCCCGGAGTCCTTGTGTCGGAGCCGACCAATAGAATATTGTATACATCCTCTGTACGAAGCGATTCCACACCAAGGCTTGCAGCAGCTTCCCTTGCTGCTTTAATATATTCATCAATCTGTTCCTGTGGTGTATCTTTCCTTACTGGTTCTGTGACCTCACCGGATACATCTTCTGTATTAGGATGTGTCTCATCCCTTATCACGTAATCTTTATCAAGAGGAACATAATTCATCTTCTTATAGAAATGTGTTAATATAACATAGCTTGCAACAAGCACAATAAGTATAACAAAGGAAACTATTCCAAATATAACTATAGCCGATTTTCCTTTTTTCTTCTGTTTCTTCATAATTAATACCTCATTAATCTTTATCGCTTCGACAAGTATATCTCATAAATCACTAAAAAGCAACTTTTATCTATTAATATAGTTTTTCAGTTTATTAAGTGCTTCCTTTTCTATACGGCTTACATAACTTCTGCTTATTCCCATGCTGTCTGCAAGTTCACGCTGTGTTATTTCCTCATTTCTTAGAAGTCCGTATCTTTTTATTATTATATTTTTTTCTCTTTCAGTAAGGACTTTTTCAATGCCTTCGTAAAGTTTAGTTATGTTATATTTGAGAATGTAGCCCTCAAGAAAATCCTTTTCGCCCGTATCAATTATATCTATTATGTTAATTTCATTTCCTTCTTTATCTATTCCTACCGTTTCCTGCAGCGATATATCTTTATTTTTCTTTTTCTCACTCCTTAGAGCCATTAAAAGTTCATTATCAATGCACTTACTCGCATAAGTTGCCAGTCTGTTTCCCTTTGAACAATCAAAAGTTTTAATTGCTTTAATAAGTCCTATTGTCCCTATTGAGAGATATTCTTCTATGTCCTTTTCATCGAAATTATAGTGTTTGACAATATGTGCAACAAGTCTTAAGTTTCTTAAAATCAGAACATTGCCTGCTTCTTCATCTCCATTTTTGTACCTTTTAAGATATTCCTGTTCTTCTGATGGTGTAAGTGGTTTTTCAAAGGTATTCAATGGCTGGCATCCTGATTTTATGCATTTATATATAATATGATAAAAAAAGTGCCTTAGACACAATTTTTTGTCAAAAGGCACTTTAAAAAATTATTCTTCTTTTCTTCTTAAAATATCATATTTATCAAGATCTATTCCAAGGTCAATAAATAACTTCTGTTTTGGATGAGGCGCACTTTCACAGCTATTGCCGTTTTCATCCTTAATTTCCTTAACGGTGACTGTGATATTTCTTCCGTCAGGCTTCATTACTTCTATCTCTTCACCCACAGAGAACTTATTTCTCTGCTCAATCATATATCTTCCGTCACACACATCCACAATTCCGAGATATGTGTATTCTTTAACGTAGGTATTGCTGTCATATATCTGGGTATTTTCATCAGGTTTATTAAAGAAGAAACCTGTTGTATACTGCCTGTAGGTACATTTTGCAATTTCAGATTTGTAAAAAGGGATATTATTTCTGTATAAATCCGGATCTTTCAGGTAATTGTCTATTGCCATTCTGTAGGTTCTCGCAACCGTTGCCACATATAACGCAGTCTTCATTCTTCCTTCAACTTTAAAGCTGTCAATGCTTGCTTCTATAAGCTCAGGAATATGCTCTATCATACATAAGTCCTTGGAGTTAAAAATATATGTTCCTCTTTCATTTTCATAAACAGGCATATATTCCCCCGGTCTTGATTCTTCCATGACATAATATTTCCATCTGCATGGATGAGTACACGCACCTCTGTTTGCATCCCGTCCCGTCATAAAACATGATAAAAGGCATCTTCCGGAATATGAGATACACATGGCTCCGTGTATAAAAGTCTCAATTTCCATATCATCAGGAATATTGTCCCTGATTTCTTTTATTTCTTTTAAAGACAATTCCCTTGCGGTAACAACTCTTCTTGCTCCCATTTTATTCCAGAAATTAAAAGTAGCATAATTGGTGTTATTTGCCTGTGTGCTTATATGAATATCTATGTCAGGAACAACTTCTTTTGCTATGGAAAACATACCGGGGTCCGATATAATGAGGGCATCAGGGTGTACTTTTTCCCTGAGTTCGATAAAATATTCCCTTGCTTTATCAAGGTCATAATTATGGGCAAGAATATTAGCCGTAACATATACTTTTACATCATGTTCATGGGCAAATACTACACCTTCTGCCATTTCTTCTATTGTAAAATTCCTGGCTTTAGCCCTAAGTCCGAAAGCTTCTCCGCCGATGTATACGGCATCTGCACCGAATATTACGGCAGTTTTAAGCACTTCTAAAGAGCTTGCCGGTATCAATAATTCTAATTTTCTCATATCACACCTGTTTTTTAATGCTTAATGTTATTCCATCGCCTATCGGTATAATGGAAGTAACCAGTTCCGGTGAATGTGTCACCGCGTAAATATATTCTCTCATTCGTTCATATATAGTTCTGTTTCTTCTTGTTACGGCATATCTTGACTCTACAATTTCACCCTCCTGAAGAACATTGTCAGTTATAAGGATTCCATCCGTCTTAAGAAGTCTTAGTACGTCAGGCAGAATTGCTATATACTGTGATTTTGCTGCATCCATAAATATAAAATCATATGTTTCGTCAAGCTCTTTAAGTACTTTGGCTGCATCGCCTTCGATAAGCTTTATTACATCTTCTTTTCCTGCTCTTACGAAGTTATTTCTCGCAATCGGAATTCTCACATCATAATTCTCAATAGTGGTTATTCTTGCTTTGGGAGAAATATTTTCGCTCATTAATATTGCTGAATATCCTACAGCCGTTCCAATTTCAAGAATATTTAAAGGGTTTTTGATTGCAAGAATCGTCTTAAGAAATTCTGCCATTTCTTTTCTTATTATAGGCACATAACTTTCCCTTGCTTCTTTTTCTATTTCCTGACATATAGCGCTGTCGTCCTTTTTAAAAGAATTAATAAAGGAAACTACACGTTCATCAACAATACTATTCATTACTGCTTTCGGTCTCCTTTTTTTCTGTTCCAAGTATGGTCATAATCTCCGTAGGCTTCATTGTCGTACTTAGCACATAACTGCCCGGTATTATCTTACCTGAATAATCAGACAGCTTCAGCTGTACAAGAAATAACCCTTTATTGTCAATAAGACCATTGTTCAAAAGAATATCCGCAACATCATTGTTGGTAGCTCCTGAAGGTATTGTCACCATCACATCATAACCCGAACCTTTAGCATCCATACTTTTTTCATCAAAAACCGCAGTCCCGAAATCAAATGCTTTTCTCCCTGCCAGATACAAAAGTACAATTGTAAGAACTGTTATACATGCCTTAACCGAAACGGATAAAATACCGCCTGCAAGTTTTTTTGTCTCCATACACTTCGCTCCTATTGTAACAGAAGATTTTGCATTACATAAAATCGAAATCCAGATTAACTGTATCCGTTATCTTATCGTTAATTTTCTGCATCATTCTTGCAAAATCAAGTTCCGCATCAAGAAATCTTCCTGCCAGTTTATTCTGTCTTATCATTCTTGTAGCATTGAAAATATTGCAATACTCGTCATAAGACATCTTACCGTAACTGCCATTATGTGCAAAAAAATTATTTTTTCTAATTTCTTCTACCTGTTTGTACAGATTATCATCAGCCTTTAGAGCTTCAAGTGCATCCCTGTATTCATTAAATTCCGCACTTGATTTTATAAGCTCACATAATCGGTCCGCAGTTTTTAAAACATCATTTTCTTCCTCAATGGAAATTTCTCTATCATTCATTATGAAACCTCCATAATAATAGGAAGTACCATAGGTGTCCTCTTCATCTTTTTCCAGAAATACTCACCAAGGCTGTCCTTAATCACTAATTTTATCTTAGCCCAGTCCACATTAGAATTTTCAAGGCAGTTAATTACTGCATGATATACAACATCTGTTGCTTCTTCTATAAGTGTCTCAGATTCTCTTACATATACAAAGCCTCTTGTAACGATATCAGGTCCTGATAATAGCTGATTAGTATACTTGTCAAGTGTAAGAACAACAACAACAATACCATTTTCGGAAAGTACCTGTCTGTCCCTGATTACAATATTGCCGACATCTCCTACACCAAGTCCGTCAACCATAAGTTCACCACATGGAACCGTATCGACAACTTTTCCTTCTTCTTCCGAAAGTTCAAGCACATCACCTGAAGAAAGAATAAAAATATTTTTCTTATCTATTCCCATGCTTTCAGCAAGTTCTGCATGTTTCACAAGATGTCTGTATTCACCATGTACAGGAATTGAATACTTAGGTTTTAAAATAGTATACATCATCTTAATTTCTTCCTGTGACGCATGTCCTGATACGTGGGTATCCTGGAAAATAACCTTGGCGCCTTTCATTGAAAGCTCATTAATCAGTCTCGCTACCGATTTCTCGTTACCGGGAATAGGTGTAGCACTTACTATTACCACATCACCAGGTTTAATAGTAACTTTTTTATGAATTGAAGCTGCCATTCTTGACAATGCTGCCATAGATTCTCCCTGGCTGCCCGTTGTAATAATTGTAACCTGGTCATCAGGATATTTCTTAATTTCTTCCGTATCAATAAGTGTTCCGTCAGGAATCTGGATGTATCCCAGTTCTCCGGCAACATTAATGATATTAACCATACTTCTGCCTTCTACTGCAACCTTACGTCCGTGAGAACATGCTGCGTTAATTATCTGCTGTACTCTGTCAACGTTGGAAGCGAATGTAGCAACAATAATTCTGTTTTTCTTATTTTCATCAAAAATATTTTCGAAAGTCTTGCCAACTGTCTTTTCCGACATTGTATAGCCCGGCCTCATAACATTGGTACTGTCACAAAGCAATGCAAGAACACCTTTTTTACCGATTTCACCCATTCTCTGCAAATCTATAGGCTCACCAAATACAGGTGTATAGTCAACTTTGAAATCTCCCGTATGGAAAATAACTCCTGCAGGTGTATGGATTGCAAGTGCTGCTGAATCAGCAATACTGTGATTGGTTCTTATGAATTCAATTCTGAATTTACCTAAAATAATACTTTGTCCGTAATTTACAATTTTACGTTTCGTTGTTGCAATCAGATTATGCTCACGAAACTTTGTCTCAATAATACCCATTGTAAGCTTTGTTGCGTAAATAGGCTTGTTTACATCCTTAATAACATAAGGGAATGCTCCGATGTGATCTTCATGCCCGTGGGTTACCACAAATCCTTTTACTTTATCAATGTTATCTTTTAAGAAAGTCACATCAGGAATTACAAGATCCACTCCTAACATATCATCATCAGGGAATGAAAGTCCGCAGTCTACTACGACGATTTCATCTTCGTACATAAAAGCAGTCATATTCATTCCTATCTGCTCAAGCCCTCCTAATGGAATAATCTTAACTGATCCGGTATTCTCTTTTTTAATCAAAACAATATCCTCCTATATAATTTCCGTATCTTCTATTAATTCTGAAAATAATTTTGCAAGTGTATCCAATTCGTTATCATCATCAACAAATTCATACACTGCTTCTTTATCATCATCTGACGATATATCTTTTAAAATATAAGCTTCTGCTTCTTCGTCCTCTGTTTCTGTAACCAGAAGGTAATTTATACCTTCAAGTCTTGTCTGTTCAATTACAAATAATTCAATTATCTCGCCGTCTTCGGCTGTTATTTTAATTTTTTCCATTATTATCCTTTCTGTTCCGCTGCCAGACTGTCAAGGTATCCTTGAAGTATTAACTGTGCGGCAATCATATCAACATATTCTTTACGGTTCTCCCGTCTTATTCCTGCTTCCATCATTGCATTATCTGCTGCAACCGTAGTAAGCCTTTCATCCCACATTACAACCTCAAGTCCCGTTCTTCTTTCCAAAGCAGCCTTGAAGTCCATTGTTTTATCCACTCTGTCACCTGATGTATTGTTCATATTCTTAGGAAGTCCAAGAACAATACGCTCCGCATTATATTCAGCACAAAGTTCTTCGATTCTTGCATACGTCTGTCGAAGTTTATTTTCTTCCTTACGCCTTATTATCTCAACACCTTGTGCAGTAATCATAAGCGGATCGCATACAGCTACACCTACAGTCCTGCTTCCAAAATCAAGTCCGATAATTCTCATTATAAATCCTTTTTTTCAATATAATTCTTTAACATTTCCTCAACAAGTTCATCACGTTCAACCTTCATAATAAGGCTTCTTGCATTCTTATGACTTGTTATATAAGTGGGATCCCCTGACATAATATACCCTACAATCTGGTTCACAGGATTATATCCTTTGTCCGTCAATGCCTCATAAACCTGCTTAATCACATCAGACACCTGCAAAGTATTATCCGGCTGAACCTTAAAATATTGTGTCTTATTCATTTCTTCCATCACAATTCACGTCCTTTTCTATTTCGTATAATAATATAAAAATCAATTTTCGGCAACACCAATTACCATATCTTTTTCAAACAGTTTTTTGACACGAACATTAACGATTTGATTAGTATATAATTTTTCTTCGGGATTTTCAAGTGCTACTCTCACATAAGTGTCAGTAAATCCGATAATATATTTTTTATTTTCTATTATATGATTTTCTTCAAGCAGTACTTTTACTTTTTTCCCAATATATTTTTCCCTGTATCCATTGCTTAATATTTCATTAAGTTCAAGAAGTTCTGTACTTCTTTCTGATTTAATATTTTCAGGAATCTGGTCAGGCATTTTATCTGCAGCGGTTCCTTTTCTTCTTGAATATTTGAAAACATGCATTTCATAAAAGCATACTTTTTCAAGATATTTTTTTGTAATGTTAAATTCCTCTTCAGTTTCCCCGGGAAAACCTACAATTACATCTGTTGTCACAGCCGCATCCGGAAAGTATTCTCTTAACAGTTCAACACCTTTGTAATATTCATCAACATTATAACGTCTGTTCATCCTTTTTAAAGTTTCATCGCAACCACTTTGCAAAGACAAATGGAAATGAGGACATATCTTTTTGCATTTTGCCAGTCGCCTGACAAATTCCTCCGTAACAATAAGAGGTTCAAGTGAGCCAAGGCGGATTCTTTCAATTCCTTCAATCCTATTGACAGCCTCGATTACATCTATCAATTTAACCGTACTGTCCTTGAAATCAAGTCCGTATGACGACAGATGTATTCCCGTGAGGACAACTTCTTTACAACCCGATGCTGCTACTCTTTTGATTTCAGCCATTACATCATCAGGTTTTCTGCTTCTTATACGTCCTCTTACATACGGAATTATGCAATATGAGCAAAATCGGTTACAACCATCCTGTATTTTAACATAAGCCCTGGTATGCTCAAGTGGTGAGTCAATATTTAATTCATCAAAATCGGTTGCCTTTCCTATGTCAACTGACTTTTCTTTATCCATATGTTCAAAATATTCATTAAGTATTTCTATAAGATGGCTTTTTTCATTATTACCGATTACAATATCAACATCTTCATCTATATTATCGCCTGCCGACTCCACATAACAGCCTGCCGCAGCTACCACTGCTTCAGGATTGAGTTTTTTTGCTTTGTGAATCATCTGGCGGGATTTTCTGTCCGCAATATTAGTTACACTGCAGGTATTTATTATATATATGTCCGCTATTTCTTCCCCAAACGGTACAATTTCATATCCGGCACTTTCCATCATTTTCTGCATTGCCTGAGTCTCATACGAATTAACTTTGCATCCTAAACTATGTAAGGCACATTTTTTCATCGTTATCTCCATTTCCATAATGAACAAAAAATCTGTTTTTATTCAAAATTTATATATTAAAATTTGTGCAAATACAACATTGACATCCCAATCCTTTGATTGTACTATATTAGTGACAAATAATTGTTACTACTTTAGAGGAGGTATGGGTACATGAATTCAGTTCAGATTTCATTAAATTCAATCGAAAAAGTAAAATCATTTGTTAATGACATTGCAAGATTTGAGGCAGATTTCGATTTAGTATCTGGCAGATATGTAATCGACGCTAAGTCTATTATGGGTATATTCAGCCTTGATTTATCTAAGCCAATCACACTCAATATCCATGCAGATGATACAACAGCTATCCTTGAGGCTTTAAAGCCTTACATCGTAGCTTAACAGTATTAATTAACAGTCATGAGAGATGTCACAATGTGACATCTCTTTTTCTGTCCGTAACTTTTTCATTCTCCTGACCGGCTATTCAATCCAAATAGTTTCTGTTGTGTCAATTGCAGTCTGCATAAGTTCATCTATTTTTTCATTTAATTTAAGTTCGGATTTTTTGATCTGTTTAAGGTTAGGTTTGGTAACCGGATGTTTCGCAACAAAAATCGTACAGCAGTCTTCAAAAGGAAGTATGGATGTCTCGTATGTTCCAATCTTCTCTGAGATATTGATTATCTCCTGTTTGTCCATACCTACCAAAGGACGCAATACAGGGAGCGTACATACTTCATTGGTTACTGCAAGACTCTGCATTGTCTGGCTTGCAACCTGTCCTATACTTTCGCCTGTAATAAGTCCCAGTGAATCTTCTTTTAATGCAAAATACTCTGCTATTTTCATCATATATCTTCTCATGATTATAGTTAATTCGTCATGAGGACACTGTTCGTAAATATATAACTGTATATCTGTAAAATTAACCACATGAAGATTAATAGGACCTGAATAATCGGCAACAAGTTTCGCAAGATCCACTACCTTCTGTTTTGCACGATCACTTGTATATGGTGGCGCATGAAAATATACAGCATCAATTATAACGCCACGTTTTGCAATCATATATCCGGCAACAGGGCTGTCAATTCCGCCTGATAATAATAATGTTGCTTTTCCGTTAGTACCCACAGGCATTCCTCCGGGACCCGGTATACGCTCTGAATATATGTTAATTTTGTTTCTTATCTCAACGTTAAGATAAAAATCCGGTTTATGGACATCAACCATGAACTGTTCAGGATAAGCATCAAGTATTTTTTCACCGAGATCCATATTAATTTCCATTGAGTTCTTTGGATAATTCTTTCTTGCTCTTCTTGCATCTACTTTAAATGTTTTCTTTTCATTTCCATATACATTTTTAAGGTACTCGTTCACCTTGCAGGCAAGGTCATCAAATCCGTTATCTTCAATCTGAAGCATAGGACATATCCATAAGATACCGAACACTTTTTTAAGAGCTTCCACAGCTCCCTCGTAATCAAATTCGCCCTCTGTATCAACATAAATTCTGCCCTGTTCCTTGGTAACGGTAAAAGTGCCGTCCACCTTCTTAAGACTCCTTCTTATCTGGCGGCATAATGCATCTTCAAAGAGATATCTGTTTTTTCCCTTGGTACCTATTTCACCATACTTGATTAAAAATGCTTTGTACATCTTATTTCCTTTCATATCTTGGTTTATATTTTCTGAGAACCGGCAGCAATGTTTTAAGTGCCGAAATTGTATAATCCAGTTCTTCTTTTGTTGTAAATACCGACAAACTGAATCTTAATGTGGAGGACAAAAGATCCTTTCTTATGCCTATTGCCTGAAGTGTTCCGCTGAGCGCCGGATGGTTCGATGCACAGGCCGAACCTGAGGATACATATATCCCCTTCTCCTCTAGTGCATGAAGTAAAACCTCGCTTCTTGGTATGTCTTCAAAACTCACACTTATAACATGAGGTGCGGATTCCCTGCCTGTAAGTCCGTTAACTGTTGTTCCTTCTATTTTTGTAACTTCATTGATAAAATACTCTTTAAGTTCATACATCTTATTAATATCTTCATCAAATTTTGAATAAATCATTTCCGCAGCAAGTGCCATCCCCGCTATTCCCGGAACATTTTCTGTTCCCGAACGCATATTCTTCTGTTGTCCACCGCCAAAAACAATTGGTCGTATCTTTGTCTTATCCTTTATAAACAATACGCCGACGCCCTTAGGACCATGGATTTTATGGCTGCTTATGGAAAGAAGGTCTATTTTTTCCCTGTATGGAGCTATTTTAACCTTCCCGAATGCCTGGACTGCATCAACATGGAAAATTATTTCCGGATTAAAATCCTTAATAACCTTACCTAACTCAGCTATTGGCTCAATTGCCCCGATTTCATTATTCACATACATAACCGATACCAGAATTGTATCCTGTTTTAATGCTGCTTTTAAGGTGTCGGGTTCAAGGTGTCCGTCCTTATTAACAGGCAAAAAAGTCACTTCAAAGCCTTCGTTTTCAAGGAACTTGAAGGTTTCAAGAATTGCAGGATGTTCAATATTGGTTGTAATAATATGCTTTCCTCTTCGTTTTCCTGCCATTGCACTTCCGATAACCGCAAAATTATCAGATTCTGTTCCACCTGATGTAAAGAAGATTTCTTTTTCCGATACTTTAAGGATACCTGCAAAAATTTCTTTTGCATGTCTTAAATATTTCTCTGCAACAATACCTTTTTGGTGCATTGATGACGGATTGCCATAATCCTCTGTCATTATTTTATACATTAAATCCGCTACTTGCGGAAATACAGCCGTAGTAGCTGAATTATCAAGATACACTTCCATAACTATTCTCCTGATTCAAGATGATACATAATAATTGCCATAATGGCAAGTCCCGCTGTCTCTGTACGGAGTATTCTTTTGCCCAAGGATATGGGAATTATGCCAAGTTCCTTTGCTTTTTCAACTTCTTCAACCTCAAGACCGCCTTCGGGACCGATAAAAACAGCCACATCCATTCCGCTTTTAAGACCAAAAAGAGCTTCTTTAGTGGCTTTCATTCCCTCACAAAGCTCATAGGGAATAAGTTTTACATCCATATCCTTAGCATAATTTACTGCTTCCTTAAAACTCATTACTTCGTGTATACAGGGAATTATAGTACGACCACTTTGTTTTGCGGCACTTTCGCTTATTAACTGCCACCTTGCCACCTTGGATTTTGCTTTTTTGTCATCAAGCCTGACAACCGATCTTTTCATGGCTACAGGGATAATTTCATTAACACCAAGTTCAACGCATTTCTGAATTATCATTTCCATCTTGTCGCCTTTAGGCAATCCCTGAAAAAGGTGAATGCGGCAGGGAAGCTCCCTGTCAGCTTCATTGGCACTTATGATGGACAAATATATCTCATCGTCCGTAAATTCTTTTATGGAGCACAGATAATCTGTATTATTACCACCGCTTACCATAAGTTCATCATCTTTTTTCATCCTCAGTACGTTTTTAATATGATTAACATCAAGCCCGTCTATAACAATATGGTCTGAAAAAATATTTTCCGATTTAGCAAAAAATCTGTTCACTTTATTTTACTCTCTTAGCCGTTATGGATACCCATTCTCCCTGATATGTAGTCTCGACAATTTCAAAACCGTCAAGTGAACGGAATGCATCCTTTACAGCCTGCTCTTTCATATTAATAATTCCCGAAGTAATCAATATACCATTAATCTTCATATGAGGAAGAATCTCAGGTAAAAGTGGGATTATTATGTCCGCAAGAATATTTGCGGTTACAACGTCATATTTTTCAAATCCTATATGATTTTTGATTGCAGGATCATCTATTATATTTCCTTCGATTACTTCATAACATTCTTTTGATATACCGTTAGCTTCCATATTTTCATCGGTAGCAATTATGGCATTAGGGTCAAGGTCTGTTCCTATAACATGTTTCGCCCCAAGCATAATACCTATTACTGAAAGTATTCCGCTGCCTGTTCCAACATCAAGAAGTTCTGTCTCGTTATTGATATATTTTTCCATCTGTTTAATGACAAGCTGCGTAGTCTCATGCGAACCTGTTCCGAAAGCCGTTCCCGGGTCTATATCAACAACCATTCTTCCAACCATATCATCAGGAACTTCTTCCCATGTAGGTTTGATAACAATATCATTTACCATGAAAGGTTTAAAATACTGTTTCCAATTGTTAATCCAGTCCTTATCTTCTGTCTCATCTGAGGTTATTGTTCCTTCGCCTACATCAACAAAATCTTCAAGCTCTTTAAGACCCTGTGCAATCTTTATGCGCATATCTTCTTCATCTTTAATTCCTTCCGGGAAGTGAACTCCTTCATTATCGCTTTCAAGATAAAAACTCACCATTCCAATCCCTTCATCCGGTGGAAGTTCAGGAAGAATATCTACAAACATTGCCTTGGTATCACTTTCTGATAACTGTATGTTATCCTCAATCTGGACTCCTTCCATACCAAGGTCCATAAGCATTCCGCTTACAAGGTCTTCAGCTGCCGTTGTTGTCTTAATTGTATATTTTTTCCACTTCATCTTACTTACCGGCATTTAAAAATGCTACATATCCTCTCTTTGCTTCATAAATATCTATTTTGCTTGTTGCTTCATAAGGAGCATGCATACTGAGAACAGCAACTCCGCAGTCAATTACATCCATTCCGTACTTTGCGAGGATGTATGCAATGGTACCTCCACCGCCAATATCAACTTTACCAAGTTCTGCCATCTGGTATGCAACATTTTCTCTCTCAAGTGCTTTTCTTACCCTTGCAATATATTCCGCATTGGCATCATTGCTTCCGGATTTGCCTCTTGAACCCGTGAATTTTGAAAAGACAACGCCACGTCCAAGGTATGAAGCATTTTTCTTTTCAAAAGCATATGCATAATTTGGGTCAAATCCCGCATTAACATCGGAAGAAAGCATTTCTGAATTGGCAAGTGTTCTTCTGAGTATAAGTTCCGAATAGCATCCCATTCTGTCAAGGATCTCGGCAACCATATTTTCAAAGAAAAGCGACTGCATTCCAGTAGCACCCACACTTCCTATTTCTTCTTTATCAACGAGCAGACATACAGATGTGTATTCAGGCTCTTCCACTTCAAGCATCGCCATTAGTGACGTATAAGCACACACTCTGTCATCCTGTCCGTAACCAAGCACCATACTTGCATCAAGACCAAGGTCCCTTGCTTTTCCTGCAGGAACTGCTTCAAGCTCTGCCGACATAAAATCTTCTTCGGCAATTCTGTATTTTTTCTTTAAAATATCAAGTATATATGCTTTTGCGGGATTTTTCTCGTCCTTTTTAGGATTAAAAGGCATATTGCCCACAACAAGGTCAAGAGCTTCTCCTTCTACGACTTTAGCACCATTCTTTTCCATCTGTTCTGCAGCAAGGTGAATTAAAAGATCCGATACACATACTACAGGGTCTTTTTCTTTTTCACCTATTTCAACATCTATTACACTTCCGTCCGTAAGCGCAACCACACCGTGTAATGCAAGAGGAATAGTTGTCCACTGGTATTTCTTTATTCCACCGTAATAATGGGTATCCATTAACACAAGGTCAGAATCTTCGTAAAGAGGATTCTGCTTTACGTCAAGTCGTGGTGAATCTATATGTGCGCCAAGAATCTTAAGTCCATCTTCAATAGGCTTTTTACCTATGTTAAAAAGAACAATCGCCTTGCCCATATTGTCCGCATATACCTTGTCTCCTGACTTTATGGTTTCTTTAGCAGCAATAATTTCTTTCAAATTCCTATAGCCGTGTTCTTCTGCCATTTGTATGCTTCTTCTGGTACATTCTCTTTCTGTCTTGCATTCGGATATGAATTTCTTATATCCTTCACAAAAACCGAATATTTCCTTAACTGTCTGCTTATTGCAGCTCTTCCATGCGTTCTCTCTTTCCATGGTTATATCACTTCTCCTTTATATATCTAAGGTAAGCTGGGATTCCTCCTCAGCTTCGATTTTAAAATCTGCTATCTTGTCCGCACTTATAACAGGAAGGTCTTCAACGGAAGATAATCCAAAAGTACGCAGAAACTCTTCTGTTGTGCCAAACAATATCGGCTTGCCGGGAGCATCTAATCTTCCAACTTCCGTTACAAGATTATACTCGATTAGTTTATTGACCGAATAATCACACTTAACGCCTCTTATCTGCTCAAGTTCAATCCTTGTAACAGGCTGCTTATATGCGATTATCGATAATGTCTCAAGAACCGCATCTGTAAGTATGTGCTTTTTAGGTGCCGTAGCAACTTTAACCAGTGCTTCGTAACATTCAGGCTTGGTACACATCTGAAAACTATCCTCAAGTTCTATTATCTTAATTCCACGGTCTTCTGATTTATATTTATCGCTTAAATTTCTGACGATTTTTCTGGTTGTGTCTGTATCCTGCCCTATTGCAAGGGCAAGTTTTGAAGTCTCAACGGAGTCACCCATTGTAAAAAGAACAGCCTCAATGGCCGCCTCCATCTGTGCCATCGTCATCTCCATTATCCTACCTCCAGTGAATTAATAAGTATGTCATCCGTTCTGTTTTCCTGTGTAACGGATATTTTTCCACCTTTAATAAGTTCAAGGATAACGAGAAACGTAACTATTACCTGTGTCCTGCTTTTGCTTTCGCTAAGAAGCTGTCTGAAAAGAAAAGTCTTATGTGTCTTAATATAAGAATGGACAAATTCCATCTTTTCTTCCATATTAACCTCTTCTTTTTCTATTTTACCGAATTTGCTTCTTATTGGATCTACTTTATTCTCCTGTCGTCTTATGACTTCGTTAAAAATCTCACGAAGTCTCTGTAAGGTAATTCCTGTCATAAGTTCCCTGGTATCAACAGGGGGCACATAAGAAAGTATCTCTTCCGGAATATCCGGTGCTTTATAAAAAGAATTCTCCGCTTCTATCTGCCTGTCCTTAAGCTCGTACGACATATACTTGTACATCTTATATTCAAGAAGTTTTTCAACAAGATCCTGTCTTGGGTCTGAATTATCATCCTCAGCAACGTCAGGGTCTTTAGGCAGCAGCATTTTGGATTTAATATCAAGTAACATAGCTGCCATCACAAGGAATTCACTTACAAGGTTCAAATCACTTTTTTCCATATTGTCGATATACTCGATATACTGATCGGTAATTAATACAATTGGTATGTCATAAATATTTACTTTATTTTTATCAATCAGATGAAGTAAAAGGTCCAAAGGGCCTTCAAATACTTCTAACTTAACTTCAAGTGCCATAAATTCCCACCTGCAATTTTAGTTTTCCCTTTATTGTAACCCCAATACTATTTCTTTGCAAGAATTTTAACAATCACAAGTTCAGGTCTGTTATTAATTCTGACCTTAACGGTATGTGTTCCCATTCCTCTGCTGACAATCATTTTCTTACCACTCTTTGACATGTATATATTGCCGTCATATTTAGGAAAAGGTGTTCCGTTAGTGGAAAGAACTCCTGCTTTTCCAATCCTTACTATGCCTCCGTGTACATGTCCCGAAAGTGTAAGGTCCGCACCCCACTTTGCATAATTTATAAAATATTCCGGGTTATGTGCAAGTAACAGGTTAAACATTTTCCTGTCCGCTACTCCGAGATGTTTCTCCATAAGGCCGCTTCCCATTACGGGATGATTAAAATTATAAAAGACTTCATCAATGCTTACACCTGATAATGCTATTCTTTCTGTTCCTTTATCAAGGTATACCGTCTCGTCTTCAAGGAAACAGATTCCGTTATTCATAAGATATCTGTATAATGCCGGAAAATACATTCCATATCGTTCAGGGTCAAGTAACATTTTATATTCATGATTTCCCAGTGAATAAAAAACAGGATAATGGTTTGCAAGTGCACACAAAAAATTAGACGTATCCGTGATATTTCTGTCATCACATTTGTTGAACATGTCTCCTGCAATAAGTATTGCGTCCGGCTTCTGTTCTTTAATAATCTTGTTAACATAGTGCAAATCTATTCCATAACCGTTAGCATGTAAATCCGTAAGCAATGCAAACTTATATCCTTCAAATTCTTCGTTAAATTTGTCACTTGTTATTACATATTCCGTTACATCAGTTTTTCTCATAATCACATCTCCTAAAAGTCAATCCATCTTATTTTATCAGAAAGTCTTTATTTTTTCCATTGATATATTTATTATTTTTGCGTATACTTTATATAAACTAAGGAAAATGAGGATATTATATGAAATTTTTTGCGTCGATTGCAGCAATCAGCACAAAAATTAAACATGATAAGATTAATGCATTTGCGGCAGAGTCAGCTCTTTTTATAATTATGAGCTTTATTCCCTGCCTTATTCTTCTTATGCTTATTGTAAAATATACTCCTCTTACGGAAGAACTGATTCTTAATTTTGTCAATGATGTTGTACCTTCTGCATTTGTTCCAACAGCCACGAAGCATATACATGATGCGTATACAGATGCTAATTTCACTATGATTCTTATCTCCGGAATATCTCTTATATGGGCTGCCGGAAAAGGTTTTGTGTCTCTTATTGATGGTTTAAACGCCGTATTCAATATCAAAGAACACAGGAACTGGTTTGTAATAAGACTTTATGCAATTTTATATACCATTATTTTCCTTGTAATAATTTTATTGTGCGTTGTAATTTATGTACTTGGTTACAGGATTAATGATTTTTTCAAGGTCAAGGCTCCGGTTATATCGGGTATCCTTGATAAAATCCTTGCGTTCCGTGCATTAATAGTAATATTTGTGCTTACGGTGCTTTTTACATTCCTTTACGTTGCAATTCCTAACAGGCATACCAAAATCAAACGTCAGTTTCCGGGAGCATTATTTTCAGCAGTTGGCTGGACAGGTTTTTCTTTTTTCTTCTCTTTGTACTTTAAATATTCGTCACGTCTTTCAGAAATTTATGGAAGTCTTACTACCATTGTCTGTGTTATGCTCTGGCTTTATGTATGTATGTACATTTTTCTTATGGGTGCGGAAATCAATCTGTATGTTGAGCAATGGAATGCAGGCTCATCAATTAAAGCAGCTACCGATATCACTCATAAACATTAATGATTTCTGAGCCTTCATAAAAGAATTTAAGTATTTCATCATACGTCATTCCGGTCTGTACCATGTTTGATACGGCATTCTGGCTCATTCCTATTCCGTGTCCGTACCCGCCTCCCGTAATCAGATATCCGTTCTCTGTTTTATCAAAAATACAATATGAACTTGGCAGTATGTAAAATGTTGTCGTATCTCCCTTTAACAATGTAATCGGATTATTTCTCGGACATAGTAAATATCTGATATTAAGCTCGTTTTTCACAAGAATCTCTGCATCCGTTCCTTTAAGGACTATTTCAGATATTGCACCGCCGGATGTACGTTTTACCACCCTTATTTCTTCAAGTTTACCAATATTTCTTACTTCTTCCGATACCCATGTATCATTTTTCTTTACAAAAATATTTCCGGGACTTGCACAATATCTTCCGTATAAATTCTCATTGATACTTATCGAAAGGTCATCCGATGATATATTTATCTTCCATCTGTAATATCCAAAACCGTAATCATAATCATTTTCATTTACACTGTTAATATATTTCCTGAAATTTTCTTCGTCGGATAAATCCGTTTTTTCGCCTGAATTATTTACTTTCTTTGAAGTAAGATATGGGGTTCCGCCATTGTCCCCACCCCACACCGACATATCAGATGTATGCCCGCAGGAAGTGGAATAATAATAAGTTGTTATTGGTTTACCATTGAAAGCTTCTACCTGCCCGTATGTTTCCTTAACAGCCCTTATGCTGTCCTCCTTTTCCTCAACATTGTTATATACCTGGAAATTAACACTGTCATCAACATGTGCCCCATATTTTCCGTAAGAATTATTCATAAGCTGCTTATATGCGTAACTTCTCGCACATACTGCCTGAACTTTTAATGCTTCCACCCCGAATCTTACCGGCATTTCACTTGGAACAACCGCATATAGATATTCCTCAATAGGTACCTCATTAATTATTACAAGACCCTCATCATATAATGCAATTTCAATATCTCCCCTGTATGAGGGATTTCCGTAAGATTTATTAACATTAAGAATTGTTATTTTATCTTCTTTATTAACGGTTGTAATACTTATCCTTCCCATAGAGAGATATCCGCTTTCAGGATATATGTCAACTATTTCTGTTCCTTTATGAACTTCCTCAACATCCCCGTATTTTACAATATAATCTCCTGTAGCCTTAACTGACACACGCTCATGAAAAAGTGAGGTAAATCCTGTTGTCATTACCATTACCCTTATATTATCAGCTACCATAGGTTCGGAAATTACTGCTGCACATACTTTTTTCCCTGCTATAACAAAATCGGTAATATTATAACCTACAAGAATATTTTCTATGTCTGTTTCCTCGATTATGCCGTATGTTGTGTACACATGGAAATTATCATCCAGGTATAATACTCCGTAATTCTCAAGTTCTACTTTATCCCCATCTATCATAAGGACTTTTCCGTTAATTGTATCCTGCTTTAATACAACCGAGGTTACAACTCCCTTATTCATCTTAATATCTCCCACACAGGATGAAAAATTTTTGTCAAGACTTCCTACATTAAACACACGTCTTGTTTTTCCCACATAAGCTGTAATCGTATTGCCTTCGCCTTTTTCAAAATACACATTTTCATACACTATTTCATCACTTATTTTTATGGATACAGACAATATTTCTTTATCCCTTACATACACCTGTATAAGTGTATCAACATATTTATCCATATTAATGCCTTCGGCATAATATATACCCTTATTGGTATGTAATTGCCACTTTCCCACACCCTCAAGTGTATCTTTGGTTCCCAGTATGGTAATTTCTTCTGTATGTACATTGCCGTTACCGGACTTTACTATAAAATAATCGTAAACTCTTTTAAAATCCGCATCCGATATATATTCCCTGTCTTTATGTTTTTCCAGATTAATATCAGTTGCCTCTTCAACATCTTTGATGCTTATCTTTTTTGAATTAAGATAAAACCTTAAATCACCATATGTATATGCCCTGTTATATATCTTTTTTATTTTATCCTTTTCTGTAAGTCCGTTTTTCTGACAATAATTCATATACTTATAATACCATCTGTCATCATTCCCATCCGAATAGCTGTTTATAGTTGTTTTATCACTCTCAAGCAATGCAAGCATTTTAGAAGCCCTCGCCACGGAAATGCAACGATTATTACTGTTATCTATAAAAAAAATAATAAATGCCGACATAAGCAGAACTGATATTACTGTTATTACAAATAATATTATTTTACCTTTTTTACTCATACAACCTCCAAGATAGTTAGTCCTTTTTTATTGTATTATTAAGGATAAAAAAATAGACCTGAAATAAATCCAGGTCTATCTTAATATATGTACCCAAAATGCCGGTTCCTATGATTCTGACGCCTAGCCGTAGCCAGGTGGGTAACCGCACATAAGCTTCTGCCTTCCACTGCATCCGGAGGCCTGACATCCACTTAAAAATATAGGAATCCCTTTAGTCAAATGTAGGATCAAAACTATAGGAGTATCGAACATTCCAGGAAACATAAATCATTTATTAATTTATCTTAAGTATACTCTATTGTATGTTATTTTTCAACTAATATACCAAAATAAATATGTTATTTTTTTCTTAAAATCACATATAAACTTCTGATCTTTTTTACCTGCTCATAACCTGATTTTATCAGATCGTCAATATCTTCTTCTTTTACCTCATCAAATCTTAAATCCAGCACAATATAATCTGCACCTTTGTCATAAGGATATTCATATATATAATCCCTGTTTGAAAGATGTGGCAGGAAAAATGTTGACGCAACCACCGAGGCATCATCCGGAATGCTTTTCATTGCTTCATCAAGGTCATTAATCCACTGTTTTTCTGTTCTGTATATATCAAAATAATAACTTTTCTGCATTGCACATACAGGCAGCAGGATTATTCCCATACAAATTGCAAAGCCCGCCATAAAACGTCTTGTTTTTTCGGTTAACTCGGAATAATTAACTATTGCAAGATAAGTAAGTATGGCAACCGTTCCAAATACATACTGGTAATTGATTGAATATTGATACTTATAATTGGATGCCAGGTTTTCAAGTATTACGGGAATGAACAAAATAAGTCCTGATACCTTCTTTGATGCCAGAGGCAGAAATCCCAAAGGGAAAATCATATAAAACATAAATGATAATTTTTCAGGTTTGAAACACTCTTCCACAACATATGCCGGATTGGTAATAAAATTTCTGATAACATCAATAAGCCCGCCTTTGGACGCATCTGCCATATAATTAGTAAATCTGCTGTCCATTATTCCCAGTCCATATTTACCCATAAAATACGTAACCACAAGGAAATACACAACCGAGGTCGCAAAAATGACCGCACCATTCCTGTATTTTTTCTTTCCTACAATAACGAAAAGCCCTATACACGCCGCATATACAGGTGCATCTTCTTTAATTAAAAGAGTAAGTATTGTAAAAATAATCATTCCTTTCAAATTATCCTTTTCTATAAAATAGAAAAGCCATAAAATCATAGGAACAAGGAAACAATTTTCATGTAAATCATAAAATGTACCACATATCAATGCCGGAATAAGTACAAATATAATACCAAATAATGCTGTGGCTCCATTACTGAGATTACGTTTCCTGCACAATAAATATACAGGTATTATAGCAGACGCAAGTGTAAGCACCTGTAATATATTAAGCGTAACAGGGTACGGAAAAACTATATATACCGGCAGAAACAGGTAATAAATAGGTGAAAAATGCACCCTGAAATGAGACATAAGCCCTATATTCTGTCTTTCACAGGTTGTAAGTGGTGCAAAGGATTTTTTCATATAATAAAACATCTGAGACCATATTCCGAAATCAAAATTAGGATTTCTGTATGTCTTGTACCTCAATATTGCAATTACGCCAACATATATAATAAAAATGCTGGCAGCTATGGCATATATAAATGCAACGCTTATCCTGTTTTTTATCTCAAAAAAGCTTGTGCATTTATTAACTGCATATAATATTGAAGCCGCAAGAAAAAACGACACTCCAAGAATAAAGCTTATATCTTTGCAATACATCGCCGACATAAATCCATAAGCGGTTATCAGTATCATAGGTGCATATATCTCTATCCATCTGAACAATTTAAATCTTCCAAGCATGCATAAAGCAATAAATATAAGAATCACAAGGCATACGAACATAGGTAAATTAACTTTACCGGCGTATGATGCCGATACAAAGTTTTTCCTGGTTCTGGCAAGCTCTAGAATTACAATAAATAACCATGCAATAATCAGACGTACTATTGCTTTTTCCATTGAGAGATTTTTAAAAATCTCGTTCATATTTTCCTTAAATTTATTATTAAATTCTTTCATATTGCTCCTCTATCTAAATCTGTTGCATTCATATTTTGCTTTAGTCCTGAGACATATTAATAAAGAATCAATCTTATCATCCAACGAACCTTCCTCGATGGTTATATCCATGGACGCAGCTATATCACTTACTAACCTGTCATCCAGTTTATCCCTTACCTGTGCAATATATTCTATTTTATCCGTACAGGTATCTCTGTCAAAAAAGCCCATAAGTACAGGATTAACACCTTTCAAATCCTCTTTGGTGTCAGCATCATTGTCTTTTCTGTCATCCGCAGGAATTTCAATATGTACTTCTGCCTCAGGCTGATTAAAAAAATCATCAAAAGTATCTGTAAGAATTTTAAAATTATCAAAGAGCTGCTGGTATACTATCATCTTCTCATTGCTTTTTGTATGATATGCTACAGCAATAACCTGATATTTTCTGTCCTTATCCGTAAAAACATCTCCCGGATGCAACATTCTGTCTTTTTCCATAATAAAGTCACCTCACAAACAATTTCATAAATTGTACCACATCATCCCATTGTCTTCAACATTAACCCAAAAAAGAATATAATGAAATATCAAAACATATATTATTAATTGGTATATTTATGGATAGAATAAGACATTTATTAAATATTAACGAAATCCATAAGAGAGGAATTAACGGACAAAACATAACAGTTGCCGTGCTTGATTCCGGTTCTTATCCCCACACAGACATCAAAGAAAATATAATTTATTTTAAAGATTTTGTATCAGGCAGAAAAAATACTTATGATGATAATTCCCATGGTACACATATTTGCGGAATTATCGGAGGAAGAGGCATTATTAATAAAAAATATAAAGGAATCGCACCACACTGTTACCTGTTGCCAATTAAAGTCCTTGACAAATCAGGTCATGGCAGAAGTGAATCTATAATCAATGCCTCCGACTGGATAATCCGTAATAAAAATAAATATAATATACGAATTGTAAACATATCTATCGGGACAAAATCAAGCTCATGTTCAGAAGAAAAAAGCGATATTGTAAAAGCTGTTGACAATATGTGGGACAACGGAATTACAGTACTTGTATCCGCAGGAAATAACGGTCCTTCATATCAATCGATTACCATACCCGGAATAAGCAGAAAAGTGATTACCGTTGGTTCCTGCAAATTTGACAATTCTTCTTATGACGGACATTTCAAATATTCCGGCAAAGGGCCGACATTCTGCAATGTTGCCAAACCCGATATTGTTGTACCAGGTGATAATATAACAAGCTGTTCTCCCGGCAACCGGTATGTAAAAAAAAGCGGCACATCCATGTCAACACCAATTGTTGCCGGAGCCGCCGCTTTAATATTTTCGTATGATAATACACTATCCAATAATAATTTTAAGGAATTACTGAAAAATTCCGCGGATAATCTTGGCCTTGACCGTTATACCCAGGGATTTGGCCGCCTTAACATTGAAAAGTGTCTGAATCTAATCTAAATATTCCTGCATATATTTTTCATATAACGGGAAAGGAAGTATACCGGAATTAATTATGAATGTATTAAATCCCTTAACGTCTTTTCCCTTTTTATCAAAGTATTCATCTCTTAAATCATACATATACTCAGTACCGTAAGCATACGGAATGATTTCTCCCGGGTCACCTACAACTGCATCATACAATATCTTAACAACTTCTTCATCGTACATACCTTTAGCATAGGCATTGGCATCATCTAAATCCCAGTCTTCGTAATTGACGCCAAGGTCAAACCTTGTCTGTATAAGATATCCTATTCTTTCATCAATAGCTATGATTTCGGCTAAATCTTTTTTATAGCCCTCTTCTTCAACTATATATTCAAGGGTATTAAGCGAAGCATACTGTGCCCAGCCCTCTGATGGAGCAATAATTCCGGCATATTTTCTTACATTACTGATATTCTCATTGTTAAAAAAACTTGTATACTGCATCATATGACCAGGAATACCTTCATGTGCAATTGACACATAGGTCTGAATCGTATTGTCAGCCAACGCACTACCATTAATTTTAATGTTATTAATGCCTATATTATCAATAGGAGGCGTTATATAATATGCCATAGTAGTTTCTACCTCGCTGCTTTTATCAAGGTATTCTATATTGTAATTTGTAGTTACCGGTTCTGGAAAATCATCACCCATCTTTGAGATAATAAATTTCATTACCTCATCAGGATCTGTTATGCTTATCTCGAATTTATCGTACTGATCAAGAATATCAGGATTAGAAGTCATTAAACTGTATAAATCAAGATAAAGAGCTTTTATTTTTGCATCGATATACTCAATAACTTCTTCTGTTGACATATCGGACCCTGTCTTATCACGGACAATTGCTTCATAATATTTCTTTCCTTCTTCTCCGAAACCTGCCATTCCTCTTTCATTCTTGCTTGTTCCCAGTAAATTTTTAAGTGCAGACTTTGAATCCTTATACATAGGTATAACATACTTCTGCACATATTCTTTGTTTTTTTCAATATAAGCTTCTTTATCGGAATCACTTAAATCAAGAGATTTTATCCTGCTTTCAAAAGTATCAATGTATACTTTTGCATCTGTATCAATCATTTTGTCGCAATATTCGATATTCTGTTTAATTACATCATCATTTACAAACAGACCCTTTTCTGCCTGTTCGTTGCAGAATTTTATATAACTTTCATAGTAAGGCGGGATACTTTCCATATATAAAAAGTAGTCCTTTACATCCTGTTCTCTTCTGAAGCAGTACTCTGTAAAATTGGTTACAAGGTTACATATAAAACCGGAACCTGCCCCGATTGCCCTTTGCATATAATAACCGTCTTTAAATTCAAGGCCTGTATCATATAACCATACAAGAGTATCATACGTATGCTGCCTTTCTGTGGACAGTCTGTTTCTGTCAAAGTTATTAAGTTCTTCAAGTTCCTGTTCTGAGTGTTCATACGATTCCACATACGAATCGTAATCCATAACACCTAATGTTTTGTCATCGTCACTGACCTCAATACCGTACTGTTCATAATCATATAAGGTATACACTAATGAAAATGGTTCCTGCTCAAGACTACTTTTGAAGACCTTATCACAATACTCATCAAACTGCTTTTCATAATCACTTACCGTATTACGGCGTTTTATCGCACGTCCGCCACATCCCGTAGCACATACAACTGTGATTACACAAAGCAGTGCTGCTAATAATCTCTTGATTTTTTTCATATCCACCTCTTAATTAAAATATACCAGATCATCTTCAGGTTTTTTTGCACCTTTTATGTCCATTGCATATAAAACAACACCATCACCTTTATATTCCTTGCAATATTCAACTTTTGCCTTAGCCGTAAGGTCAATAAATTCCCTGTCGGAAAAAGGCTTCAGTTCTTCTGCTGTCTTATCATCCAGTACACATTTAAAGCCGATAAATCTGATATCTTCCACACAACAGGTCATTGCAAAACGACCCGGTGCGAACATTCCTTTATTATTATATTGTTTTGGTTTATATACCACTACTTTAGCTTTAATAATTTTACCGTCATATTTTTCAGGATTATCCATTGCATCCATATACCAGATTCCGTAATCACTGTCGGCAATATCAATCTCATCTTTAGTGACGTCAAACGGCAGTATCTCTTCAATTTCATTGGAACTTCCGTCCGATGATTCAAAATACACCTGTGCTCTTCCGTTTACGGCTTTAACACTTCTTCTGTAAGCCGCCCTGTCAGAATCTTTGGTACATCTGTTAATAATAACCATTTCCGACAACTTATACTGTTCCATCATAAGCTGCTTCATATTGGCAAGATACATATCGTAGGTCTCGGCATTGACAAGAGTAATTATCTGTGCCACCGGCATAAACGAAGGAAGTTTATCAATGAAATCTCCGAGATTCCACATTCCGTTAAATTCAACAAATACTCTTTCTGCTTTAGATTCATTGCACTTACTGATAAAGAAATCTTTTGTAAATTCATCCATATCCTCGACAAATACTACTTTTGCATTAACCTTCTGCATTTCAATTTCAGAATATTCCTCTTCTCCGTCTTCGCATGCAATTATAAGACTTCTTGTTCCGTCATTGAAATCTTCTCCTTTTAACGTATCTTTGATAAATGCCGTTTTTCCGCTTTCAAGGAAACCATTAATTATAAAAACAGGTAACTCCATTATTATGTCTCTTCCTTTCAGATTATGTCTGTCAGATTATTTTAACAAGAAAAGTTCTTCCATCTTTTCAGGTTCAACATTAGTCCCGATAACACAAAGCTTACCTGTATATTCCGGCTGTCCGTCTCTTAATTCATATTCACCGGGTACAGCGTCAAAATATATCCATGAACCGTTTTTATCAGGAACCATTCCCTTTGCTCTTAAAATAACACCGAATTCTTCTGTCTCAACAAGACGTTTAAGAATAGCTTCAATCTCTTCTCTGTCATACTTATGAGGGGTCTCCGTTCCCCAGCTGTTAAATACGTCATCTGCATGATGATGTCCATGCTCATGATGGCATCCGCATTCTCCATCATGGTCGTGATGATGATGTTCATGGTCATGATGGCAGCACTCTTCATCATGTTCATGATGATGGTGTTCATGTTCGTCATGGTCGTGATGGCAGCACTCTTCATCATGGTCGTGATGATGGTGTTCATGTTCGTCATGGTCATGGTGGCAGCACTCTTCATTATGTTCATGATGATGTCCGCATTCAGGGCAGATATCCATATCCTTAAGCATATCGTCAACAAGTGATGTGTGCTTAAGTGCAGACATAATCTGCTCTCCTGTCAGTTCATCCCATGGTGTGGTAATAATGGAAGCTTTGTCATTATGCTCTTTAATAAGATTAACAGCTGTTTCAAGCTTGGCTTCATCCACATTCTGGGTTCTGCTTAGAACAACTGTTGTGGCACTTTCAATCTGGTTATTATAAAATTCACCGAAATTCTTCATATAAAGCTTACACTTTGTGGCATCTGCAACTGTTATAAAGTTCTCAAGTTCAAGGTCTGCTTCTTCTTTGACATTCTCAACTGCCGCAATTACATCTGAAAGCTTACCCACTCCTGATGGTTCAATTATAATCATATCAGGTGCATAATCATGTGACACCTGTTTAAGAGCTTTGCCAAAATCGCCTACAAGAGAGCAGCATATACATCCTGAATTCATTTCGTTAATCTGTACACCGGCATCTTTAAGAAAACCGCCGTCAATACCGATTTCACCAAATTCATTCTCAATAAGGACTACCTTCTGTCCTTTGTAAATCTCTTCAATTAATTTTTTAATAAATGTTGTTTTACCGGCTCCCAAAAAGCCTGAAATAATAGTTACTTTAGTCATTATTTTATGCCTCTTCCTTAAATAATTGTTGTTCCTGTCTTACCGGCAAGAGCTTCTTTAGCTTTTTCAAGATTGGCAATAACAGCCTTTCTTCCCTCTCCCGCAAGTACAAATCCTACTGCAGCATCTACTTTAGGAAGTGTGGTTATTTCGCCAAGATTGTTCTTGTTGACATACTGTTTAAGTTCATCAGCTTTTACAGTATCAAATTCTTTTCTGTTATCATTATCTGCATTAATTACTAATTTATCACCTTCTGTAAGAAATAAAAGTGTATCTGCATCAATAAGTTCTGCAAGTCTTGCCGCAACGTAGTCTTTTTCAATAATTGCACTTGCACCCTTAAGAACTGTTCTCTGTTCAAGCACAGGTATTCCGCCGCCGCCTGCAGCAATTACAACCTGACCTGCGTCAAGCAATGCCCTTACGGCATCTATCTCATATATATCCATTGGCTTAGGTGCTGCAATTATTCTTCTGTAGCCTTTTTCTTCCTCTACAACATAATTACCTTTTGCTTCCTCTGCCTCTGCTTCTTCCTTTGTCATATATCTGCCGATAACCTTGGTAGGATTATTAAACGCACGGTCAAAAGGATCCACTTTAACCTGTGTTATAATTGTGGATACCGTCTTATATATGCCTCTGTTAAGAAGTTCTGTTCTTATGGCATTCTGAAGGTCATATCCTATATATCCCTGGCTCATGGCACTGCAAAGTGACATTGGTGCTACTGTATATTTTGAATCAAGTCTCGCAAACTCAGTCATCGCTGTCTGAATCATTCCAACCTGTGGTCCATTACTGTGTGTTATCACAACCTGATACTTTGCTTCCACAAGATCAGCTATAGCTCTTGCAGCCTTGGCTACATTAGCTTTCTGCTCAGGGAATGTCTCTCCGAAAGCATTTCTTCCCAGTGCAACTACTATTTTGTTATTTTTCATAAAAACACCTCGTATCATAAACTTTTAATAAATATTATACTTGTTTGAAGTTCAAAAATCAATGAATTAATCCTCAAACACATAGCTGAGCACATTTTCGATAAGTGAATAAGAATATCTGGCAAAAGTCGCCTCTTTTCCCATTACGGGATTATCGGTAATAACGGCATCCACACCCATTGCCACCATTTTTTCTGCAGTTTTTCTGTCATTAATCGTCCATACAAACAACTTTTTGCCCCTGTAATGTATTGCATCTACCACATTTTTATTAATGTATGAAAAGTTAATGCTGAACGCGTCCACATTATCTATATTATAGTAATTTCCGTATGCGGAATATAATATATATCCGGTCTTAATTTCTTCATTAATTTTTTTGATTTCTGTCAAAGCCTTGTAATTCATGGATGTAACATAACATTCATCTTTATAATCATATTTTTCAATAAGTGCCGCAACGCCTTCCACAAGATCCGGCTCATAAGCTGACAATTTTATTTCAATATTAAGCTTGATTTTGCCCTTTGTATAACTCATGACCTCCTCAAGTGTAGGTATTCTGCATTTTTTAAATTCTTCTTCATCTCCAAAATAACTTCCTGCATCAAGGTCTTTAATTTCGTCATAAGTCATATTATACACTTTTTTATTAACACCTGTTGTTCTTTTTAAATTATCGTCATGTATGACAACTATTTCGCCGTCTTTCGTCTCATGCACATCAAGTTCAATATAATCTGCAGTAGCTTTAACTGCATTTTTAAACGCCAACATGGTATTTTCCGGAGCTTCATAAGAACTTCCCCTGTGAGCCATTGTAAGAGTATCACTAAACATTTCAACATAATTAAACGGATTATTGTCAAAGGCTTTTACCATATAAAAAATATTGACCGTAAACAAAATAGCCGAAAAAATAATGGCAATCACTTTCTGTGCCAGCGGATGTCTGATTCTTTTTTCTGTAATATCTTCCGCAATTTCTCCTATGTAGAGTTTATTTCCTTTGTCATTTCTTAATCTGTAAAATAATCCCGTGAAAACCGCAAAAGATATGGGAACCGATATTACCGGCAGTACAATTTTTATAACAGTAATCGCAACCCTGAAAACCGAAAGATAGATTGCCATACCCATATTAGCCCTGTCAAGAATCAGTACCCCTGCTATTATAATAATTGCAAGAATTATATATATAAAGCCAATTACCAGAAAAATCAATAAATTCCATCCAATTATAACCATAAGGCATTTAAAGAAATTATTTTTAAGCAAAATGCGGCTCTGCCGTTTGCCGTCTGTAATATCCTCTGCATCATACGCAAGATAATTCGTTGTAAAAACATGGATAAAAGAATATATAAACAGAAATAAAACAATAACAGCTATTGTTATAATTACAGGTTTACTGCCTCTTATTACATTCTTAACCGTACTGTTAATTTTAACCGAATACAGGAAATAGCCTAATAATGTTATATTCATCATAAGAGAAATAACAGCAATATTAACAACAGACCTGATTTTTTTCTTTTTGACTGTAATTTTCATAAGATGCAGTCCGCCTGCAAAAATTCTCGTCAGTGCAATGGGGGTACCATGGTATGCCGCGTCATAACACACAGATAGGCAGCACACTTCATAAGTTACATATATCATAAGCAATGCAAGAATCAGCACCATGGAAATAATGGTATACGGACTTTTAAGATATGAAAAAAGATAATTATTGGTAAGATATAAAAAACCTGATTTTCTGAGTGTAAACTTTAATAAAAATAAAAACACAGGATAAAAAACTGCAGCAAAACCCAGTTTGTATATCAGTTCAAAAAGTATCATATTGAGACCGCTCTTTTTGATAAGAGACATGCCGTCATAAAATACCATATCATTATAGGTTTTTATGCTTTTTTTAATCCTGTGATTCATTATTATGTCCAGCTTTCGGTTATCATCAATTCTGCAAATATTTTTCAAGTCGTGTTCTTATAGCCTTAATAAATTCAAAGCTGTCAAGAACTTTAGGATTCTCAATTGTAGTAATAATCGCAAGGTCTTTAGTCATCTCGCCATCTTCAATAGTATCAATACAAGCTTTTTCAAGAAGATCTGCAAAATGTACAAGTTCAGAGTTGTTATCAAGTTCTCCACGTTTTCTTAAAGCACCTGTCCATGCAAAAATTGTGGCTACAGAGTTAGTAGATGTTGTCTCACCCTTAAGGTACTTATAATAGTGTCTCTGAACCGTACCGTGTGCTGCCTCATACTCATAATATCCTTCAGGAGATACAAGAACAGATGTCATCATTGCAAGCGAACCAAATGCTGTAGCAACCATATCACTCATTACATCTCCATCATAATTCTTACATGCCCAGATATATCCGCCTTCCGACTTCATTACTCTGGCAACCGCATCATCAATAAGTGTATAAAAATATTCAATGCCAAGTTCTTTAAACTTTGCATCATATTCTTTATCATAAATATCCTGGAAAATATCCTTGAAGTTGTGGTCATATTTCTTGGAAATTGTATCCTTGGTAGCAAACCATAAGTCCTTCTTCTGGTCAAGAGCATAATTAAAACAGCTCCTTGCAAAACTCTCAATTGATTTATCCACGTTATGGATTCCCTGAATAATTCCGGAACCTTTAAATTCATGGATTGTTTCTTTCATGATACTGCCATCCTCACCTGTAAATACAAGTTCAGCCTTACCAGCGCCCGGAACCTTGATTTCAACATTCTTATATACATCACCATAAGCATGTCTTGCAATAACAATAGGCTTCTTCCAGTTCTTTACAAGTGGTTCTATGCCTTTAACAATAATCGGAGCACGGAATACGGTACCGTCAAGAATAGCACGGATTGTTCCGTTAGGACTCTTCCACATCTCCTTAAGGTTATATTCTGTCATTCTCGCCGCATTAGGTGTGATTGTGGCACATTTTACAGCAACCTTGTACTTCTTGGTTGCATTGCTTGCATCAACAGTAACCTGATCATCAGTCTCATTTCTATATTCGAGTCCAAGATCATAATACTCTGTATTAAGATCAATAAAAGGAATAAGTAATTCGTCCTTAATTGACTTCCAGAGAATTCTTGTCATTTCATCTCCATCCATTTCTACGAGTGGAGTTGTCATTTTTATCTTAGCCATTGCTTCGTCTCCCTATGTTTTAATAAATCAGATACATTATAAAATATTTTAGTAAACAAAACAAGTTATTTTGAATATCAGTATAGTGTAAAGAAAATATGGGAGGATTTCTCATGAGTGATTTAGCAGCAACAGGATGTGGATGTGGTTCAGGAAACGGACTTTCATGCGGAAACGGAAGTTGTGGTGCCCTTTTATGGTTCCTTATTCTTTCATGTGCATGCGGCGGTGAAGGAAACGGCATCTTTGGTAACGGATTATTTGGCGGTGGTGACTGCTGTAACAGCGGATGCGGCGGAAATAACTTCATCTGGATTATTATCTTAATTGCACTTCTTGGATAAATAGTAATGACAGGGGTTCTGAAAAAGGAACCTCTGTCATAATTTTTGCCCTTTCCCACATATATTAAACAAGAAAGGGGGTTTTAATATGGAAAATCTTCCATTAACGGAATTTGACCTTGCAACTTCCGGTACATATATGCAGATGATAAAGGCCTACATTCCTTTTATTGATTTAAAAGAGCAGAGACTTATTTCTATTGCCATAAGAATTGCAGAGTTAATCCAGACAATTAACTTTTTTAAGAATATGTCAGAACCGTCCCCGCTATTTCGTGCCAATCACGACAGGGAACATATTATAAAAGAAATCCGCAGGTTCTGCCCCGGCAAAGATTTTGAAATACTTGACATGCTATCCAACTATTCAAATATGAGTAATATAATTTCTGCATTTCAGGCTACAAATGAGGCTAAGGAATCCGACAATAACGGTGAAGTCTTTAAGAAATTTTTATCCAAGGACCAGCAGAAGCTCTATGAGTCCTACAAAAAAATATTAAATTCGTGAGGTGGATATGGACGAAAAAAAACTCAGACTTTTAAATGATTTCCAGAAACTTTCGGAAGGAAAAAGTTCAGAGGATATGATTCCTCTTGTTCTTGCTTTTATGGAAAAAGCAAAAAAAGAAAATATTACCTTTTCAAAGGACGAAATTTCAGTTCTTTTTGAAGAAGCAAGAAAAGGAATGTCATCATAATCTTTAGGTAAAAACGGAGCCGTGTAAAACACGGCTCCAATAATTTTTGTTTATTTAACAACAATATTTACAATCTTATTAGGAACATATATTTCCTTTACAATAGTTTTTCCGTCAATAAGTGATGCTATCTTCTCATCTTTCTTTGCAAGTTCAAGGACTTTATCCTTAGCTTCACCATTGGCAATTTCAAGAGTTGACTTGACTTTACCATTAATCTGGATAGCAATTTCAACACTTGCATCAACTGTCTTTGCTTCATCATATTCAGGCCACTCTGCTACAGAAAGGAAACCGTCTTCTCCCAGTTCTGAATATATTTCCTCACAGATATGTGGTGCAAAAGGACAAAGAAGTTTTATGAAAATTATTAAATCATCTTTTGTAATATGTCCTACCGCATATATCTCATTAATAAGTGTCATAAGAGCGGCAATCGCCGTATTAAATTTCATTTCTTCGATATCGGCAGAAACCTTCTTAATTGTCTTGTGAATTGATGACTCAAGTTTTGCAGGTACCGGTTCATCACTTACTAAATCTGTAAGTGCCGCTACTCTTTCTATAAATCTCTTACATCCCTTAACAGAGCTGTCATTCCAAGGTGTCGCATCACCATAATCACCCATGAATAATACATAAGTTCTGAGGGTATCAGCACCATATTCATTAACAATATCAAGAGGGTCAATAACGTTACCCTTTGATTTACTCATCTTATCTCCGTCAGGTCCGAGAATAAGTCCTTGTGCACTACGTTTTGCATAAGGCTCACTTGTATTGACAAGTCCAAGATCATAGAGGAACTGATGCCAGAATCTTGAATAAATCATATGTCTTGTAACATGTTCCATGCCACCGTTATACCAGTCTACAGGCATCCAATAGTTAATCTTTTCCCTGTCTGCAAAACATTCTGAGTTATGTGGGTCAATGTATCTTAAGAAATACCATGAAGAACCTGCCCATTGAGGCATTGTATCAGTCTCTCTCTTTGCATCTTTTCCGCACTTTGGACATTTACAGTTGACAAACGAATCAATCTTAGCAAGCGGTGATTCACCCTCTGTTCCCGGTTCAAAGTTCTCAACTTCAGGAAGTTTTAAAGGAAGTTCATCATAAGGAACTGCCACATCACCGCAGCATGGACAATGAACAATAGGAATAGGTTCGCCCCAGTATCTCTGTCTGTTGAATGCCCAGTCTTTCATCTTGTACTGGACTCCTGCTTTACCAACGCCTAATGCTTCAAGTTTTTCGATCATCTTCGAGATACATTCTTTTTTCTTTGAAAGTCCGTTAAGGAAATCAGAATTAATCATCCTGCCTTCACCTGTATATGCAGCTTCCTCAATGTTACCGCCTTCAATTACAGGAATAATATCCACGCCAAACTTCTTTGCAAAATCATAGTCTCTCTGGTCATGGGCAGGAACGGCCATGATAGCACCCGTACCATATCCCATCATTACATAATCTGCTATAAATACAGGTATTTTCTTGCCTGTTATAGGATTAACTGCCTCAAAACCTTCAAGTTTAACACCTGTCTTATCTTTTACAAGCTGTGTTCTTTCAAATTCTGATTTCTTAGCACATTCATTTCTGTAATTAAGAACAGCATCCATATTTTTAATTTTATCAGAATATTTATCAATAAAAGGATGTTCCGGTGCAATAACCATAAATGTCACACCGAACAATGTATCAGGTCTTGTTGTGTATATTTTAAGTTTTTCATCAATTCCGTCTACTGCAAAATCAACAAAAGCACCTGTTGACTTACCAATCCAGTTAATCTGCTGCTGCTTGATATTATCAGGATAATCAACTTTATCAAGTCCCTTTAAGAGCTTATCTGCATATTCCGTAATTCTTAAATACCATACAACTTTTGATTTCTGTACAACTTCGCTGTGACAGATATCGCACTTGCCGCCCTGGCTGTCCTCATTAGACAATACAACCTTGCATGAAGGACAGTAATTAACAAGTGCTTTATCCCTGTATACGAGTCCGTTCTCAAACATTTTAAGGAAAATCCACTGAGTCCATTTATAGAAGCCTTCTTCTGTAGTGTCTATAACTCTGTCCCAGTCAAAAGAAAATCCTACTCTCTTAAGCTGTTCTGAAAATCTTGCAATATTTTTATCTGTAATAATTCTTGGATGTGTCTTAGTCTTAATTGCATAATTCTCTGTAGGAAGTCCATACGCATCAAATCCGATAGGAAACAATACGTTGTATCCCTGCATACGTCTCTTTCTTGATACTACTTCTATACTTGAATATGCTTTAATATGTCCAACATGCATTCCGGCTCCACTTGGATATGGAAATTCAACAAGTCCGTAAAACTTAGGCTTTTCAGAACCGTCTACAGCTCTGAAAATCTTGCTTTCTTCCCATTTTGCCTGCCACTTTGGTTCAATTTTTTTAAAATCGTGTCTCATCGGTTTCCTCCGTTACAATTTTGCTATGTGTAATTTTATCATAAAAAAGGGCAATGTCAACCCACCAGAAAGTCACAAAAGACGTAATTACTCAGGTCAATGCCCTTCTTTGTAATCCGTAACCTGTCATTGCTCATATATAAAAGTCCTTCTTTTATATGTTTGTCTATTGGTTCCCTGTATACATTCATCATATCTGTTCCGAATAACTGTCTGAACATACTTATACTGACTCCGCTCATCATTCTCATTCCTAAAAACATGTATTCAGCCATACGGTCATTTAATGACAATTTTTCAATCCCTTCATATCCGCAAGGGTTTTCAATGTATTTTTTTACATCTCTTACATTTGAATATCTTATATCATCCATAAGCGAAGCCGCACCTGCTCCAAAACCTATATAATTGCCTCTCTGCCAGTATATTTTGTTATGTTCACATTCATATCCGGGCAGGGCATAATTAGAAATTTCATACCGGTTAAAACCTTTTTCATTAAGCAGGGTTTCTGTCATATAATACATATCTCTTTCCTCATCTTCGTCAGGAAGCTTTAAAGTTCCTTTTTCATTCATTATATAAAAAGGAGTACCTTCCTCAATAATGAGACTGTATGAAGATATATGTCTGATAGGAAATTCCAGCACTTTCTGTAAGGTTCTTTTATAATCGGAAACAGTCTGGCATGGAAGTGATGACATAATATCTGCATTTATATTTTCTATTCCGGAATTAAATACTAAATCAAATGACCTTTCAAAATCTCTGAATTTATGAATACGTCCAAGTCTTTCTAGTTCTTTGTCATTAGCGGACTGCAGCCCGAAAGATATCCTGTTAACACCGATTTGTCTGTAAAAATCAACCTTATCCTTACTCACGGTTCCGGGATTACATTCCACTGTAAATTCTATATTTTTTTTAAATGAAAATTTCTTAATCAGACTTGTAACTATATCGTCAAATAATTCTGTCTCAAGAAGAGATGGGGTTCCCCCACCAAAAAATAGTGTTTTTACCTTATATTCATTCCATGGTATGTTAAAATTGTCTATTTCCTTGACAATTGCAGCAGTATAAAGCTTTCGTTCATCATAATCTGATTTTCCTGACAGGAAATCGCAATATAGACATTTGGACACACAAAATGGTATATGAACATATATTCCTATTTCTTCCAACGGTCTTTCCACACTTTCTTCCTTAAATATCTGAAAGTAGGTTTTTCACCCTTTTCAGCCAGCATTTTAAGAACATACGTCAGTTCATCCAGCGTTTCCTTATGGATAAACATATGGTCCCTGCTTCTTTCAAGATACTTCAACGCTGCGTCATTTTTATAATCATCACCTGCATATATACTGCTTGCAGCTATTCTGTCACATACCATTTCAACAAAATATCTTGTAGGCATTTTGACAGCTTCAAGTCTTTTGGTCCTGGGATTATAATCATTCCAGTATTCATAATGATGTTTATTGCGCCCCTTGTGATGAAGCCATGCTTTGGAATATCCGTAAAGTTCCCGTTCTTTTTCATTAGGGCTTCTGTTTCCCTGATAATACTTAAAACCCTGTATCAGTTCTGTAGGTGAATATTTGGATAAATCATGAAACAATCCCTGAAAGCCTATTCCCGCCCTGAAGCAGTTCTTAATTACTTCATGACGGTGTCTTGTTATTGTTTCAAGATGGCCTTTTATATTTTCCGGTTTAATCATATATATTTACACCTTCTATTCTTCATCAAGTTTGAGTACACTCATAAACGCTTTCTGAGGTATCTCAACATTGCCTATCTGCCTCATACGTTTCTTTCCTTCTTTCTGTTTTTCGAGAAGCTTCTTCTTACGTGAAATATCACCGCCGTAACATTTTGCAAGCACATCTTTTCTCATTGCTTTTACGGTCTCCCTGGCAATAATTTTACTTCCTATAGCTGCCTGGATAGGAATTTCAAAAAGTTGCCTTGGTATCTCTTCTTTTAACTTTTCGCACATTTTTCTTCCACGTTCATACGCACTTCCTTCAAACACAATAAATGAAAGTGCATCCACTTCTTCCTTATTGACTAAAAGGTCTAACTTGCAAAGTTTTGATTTCTGGTAACCCTTCATCTGATAGTCAAAAGAAGCATACCCTCTTGAGCGTGATTTTAAAGCATCAAAAAAATCATATATTATTTCATTAAGAGGAAGAACGTATTTTATAAGTGCTCTTGTCCCTTCGATATATTCCATACCGATATACTCTCCTCGCCTTTCCTGACAAAGAGTCATTATGGCGCCCACATATTCAGAAGTAACCATAATTTCAGCATCTACAATAGGTTCCTCCATATATTCTATTTCAGAAGGATCCGGAAGATTGGATGGATTGGTAATATCAATTACGGTTCCGTCTGTTTTATGGACTTTATATACAACGCCGGGAGCTGTTGTTACAAGGTCAAGATTATATTCCCTTTCAAGTCTTTCCTGAATTATCTCAAGATGCAGAAGTCCAAGAAATCCACATCTGAAACCAAATCCCAAAGCAAGGGAAGTCTCCGGTTCAAAAGATAAAGAGGCATCGTTTAACTGAAGCTTTTCAAGTGCTTCTTTAAGATCTTCATAATGTGCTCCATCGGCAGGATAAAGACCGCAATATACCATAGGATTAACTTTTTTATATCCCGGAAGCGGGTTGTCGCATGGTCTTAATGCGTCGGTAATCGTATCTCCGACTCTGGTATCTTTTACATTTTTAATACTTGCCATTATATATCCTACAAGACCTGCTGAAAGTTCGTCACAAGGAATATACTGGCCTGCACCGAAATATCCTACTTCAACTACATCAGCTTCTGCACCTGTAGCCATCATACGGATGCGTGTTCCTTTTTTTACTGTTCCCTCTTTAATACGGCAAAATACAATTACGCCTTTATATGAATCATAAACAGAGTCAAAAATAAGTGCCTGCAAAGGTGCTGAAGCATCACCCTTTGGTGCAGGAAGTTTATGGACTATTGCCTCAAGTACATCATCTATATTAAGTCCTGTTTTTGCGGAAATAAGAGGTGCATCCTGTGCTTCTATACCGATCACATCTTCTATTTCTTCTTTAACCCTCTCCGGCTCCGCACTTGGAAGATCTATCTTATTGATTACCGGAAAAACCTCTAAATCATGGTCAAGCGCAAGATACACATTGGCAAGTGTCTGTGCCTCTATTCCCTGAGCGGCATCAACAACAAGAATAGCACCCTCACAGGCCGCAAGGCTTCTTGAAACCTCATAATTAAAATCAACGTGTCCCGGAGTATCAATAAGGTTAAAAATATATTCCTCCCCATCCTTGGCATTATATATAACCCTGACTGCCTGTGCTTTAATTGTGATGCCACGCTCTCTCTCAAGATCCATATTGTCAAGGACCTGCTCCTGCATCTCCCTGCTGGTTAAAAGTCCTGTTTTTTCCATAATTCTGTCTGCAAGTGTGGACTTGCCATGGTCTATATGTGCTACTATACAGAAATTTCTGATTTTACTCTGGTCGATATGTGCCATATTTCTGTCTGTCCTCCAAAAAATAAGTTTTCACTCTAGTATATCACAACTTGAAAAATAATCAAAACAAAAGTATAATGATACCCTAAGGTGCATAAGGTACTGAAAATAGTGTTTACACGTATTTTCAGTACTTTGGCACCTGCAAAAACATGAGAATGAAGCCACTATAGTGGCGAAAATTCGAATGTTTTTAGGATTTCGGGAGTGCCTTGCACGAAGAAATCCGCCGGGTATCATTCGGATTAAGCACGCTCTGGTGGCGGAAATTCGAATGTTTTCAGGATTTCGTGAGTGCTTTTGCACGAAGAAATCCGTTGGGTATCATTTGGATTGAAGCCACTATAGTGGCGGAAATTCGAATGTTTTCAGGATTTCGTAAGTGCCTTTGCACGAAGAAATCCGCCGGGTATCATTTGGATTGAAGCCACTATAGTGGCGGAAATTCATATAACGCATTTAGGAGGTTTTATGATTAAACTAAAAAAATTATCTGCCATCGCTCTTGCTGCCGTCATGGCTGCATCTGCTCTTACAGGCTGTGGCAGCAAAAAAGACAAATCCACAATAACACCAACTCCAACGGATCCATCCGTTGAACAGCCAACAACAGTTGACACAAGTAAAGAAACATCATCCGACACCAAAGACGATTCCAATTCAGATAAGTCTTTCGGATTAACAAAAAAAACCGCTGACGGAACCATCCTTCAGTGTTTCTCGTGGTCTTTTAACACCATTAAAGATTCTTTGGAAGACATTGCCCTTGCAGGTTATTCAACAATCCAGACATCCCCTGTTAATGCGTGTTATAACGGTGGAGACTCCGGAATAGACCTTAACGGTTCCGGTAAATGGTACTATCACTATCAGCCAACAGACTGGACAATCGGCAACTACCAGCTTGGAACAAAAGAAGAATTCAAGTCCATGTGTGAAGAAGCTGACAAATACGGAATAAAAGTTATTGTCGATGTTGTTCCTAACCACACAACCAAGTCAACCGAAGCTCTGGGAGAAGGACTCCTTAATGCAGTTGGCGGTATAGATAACCTTTACCATAAAAAAGGAAAGGATGAAGTATCAAATTACAAAGACAGAGGCGAATGTACTCACCAGGCAGTTGGCGGTCTTTTTGATGTTAATACAGAAAACATTGCCTTCCAGAATTATTTTATCAACTATATGAACGAATGTATCGCTTGCGGAGCTGATGGATTCAGATTTGATACAGCCAAACATATCGGTCTGCCTGATGACCCTGTAGAAGATTCTTCAATGCCAAATACTTTCTGGACAAATGTTCTCTCCAAACTTGACAACAAAGATAATCTTTTTATCTACGGTGAAGTTCTTCAGGATGGCGGAGACAGGATTGCAGATTATATTGATACACTTGGAGCTGCTACCGCAAGTTCTTACGGATATACGGTAAGAGGTGCTCTCCAGACAGGTAACCTTGATGTACGCAATCTGACCAACTATGGAATTGGCAATGCCAAGCCTAATATTGTAACATGGGTTGAATCACATGACAATTACACCGGCGATGATGCAACATATTCAAAAATAACCAATGAAGATATTGTTCTCGGATGGACAGTTTTAGCTGCCCAGAAAACAGGTACACCTCTCTTCTTCTCAAGACCATACAATGCATCTTCAGATTTGATATGGGGTACATTTAACAAAATCGGAATGTCAGGTGATTACCTCTACAAAAATAGTGCCATTACAGCTGCAAACCGTTTCAGAAATGCAATGGCCGGTGAAGAACAGAACATTTTCAATCCATCAGATTCAACAAGTGTTATTTTCATTGAAAGAGGTAAAAAAGGTCTTGCCATTGTAAATGCTTCAATTAAACCTTATGAATTTAACGTTGAAACCAATCTCGCCGATGGTGAATACAAAGACAGAGTTTCCGGAAATACATACACGGTAAAAGATGGAAAAATATCAGGAACTATAGAAAATAAATCAACCATCATTCTCTATAATGACGGTTACTTAGAGCTTGCTCCTGCCGCCATAGTAAAAGTAGATGATTCCGTAACAGGTTCATACAATACTGACAGCATTGAGGTAAAACTTCATGTAGAAAATGCAGCTGAAGGTGAATACTCGGTTGACGGTGCTTCTCCTGTGGCATATAAGGATAATGACACAATAACAATTGGTGCAGGCAAAAAATCCCAGGAAACAACAACGCTTAAACTTACCGCTGTTAATGAAGCAGGCAACAAAACAGCCATGACATATATCTTCAGAAAACAGGCAACACTTACAGGAAGTATTGAAGTTACGTTTGTCAAACCGGATTCATGGGGCGATAAAGTATATGCTTATGTATATGATGAAACAACAGAAGCTCCAACTGTTATCGAAAATGCAGCATGGCCCGGTGTTGAAATGGAACACGTAGAAGGTAACAAATACAAATATACTTTTGAAAAGAACTGGGAAGGTTATGAACCTCTTATCATTTTCAATGACAGTAATAACCAGTCAAACGAAGCAATGGAACCTGGTGAGAATGTTATAAATGGTAAGGAATACACATGTAACTAAAATTATTTAACGGAATAATTGCAAAAACCCACCTTATATAGTAAAATTTCTATGAAATCATTCAAGAATTGGAGATAGAATTTTATGAATATAAAGGTGGGTTTTATTGGTTTCGGATTAATTGGCGGTTCCATAGCCAGAGCATTGAAAAAATCTGATTCTTCAATATATATGATGGTCTACAGCAGAAGTATAAATCCTCTTATGCAGGCTAAGGAGGACGGTGTAATAGATGAAATACTTTCTTCGTTAAATGACAGATTAAATGAATGCGATTTTATTTTTTTATGTGCACCGGTAGAATATAATGAATCATATTTAAAAGATATTGCCGGACTTATTAACGAAAACTGTATAATCAGTGATGTGGGAAGTGTCAAAAGTTATATTTACGATTCGGTACATAAACTTAACCTTGATAAAAATTTTATTGGCGGACATCCTATGGCCGGTTCCGAAAAAACAGGATATTCTGCCTCAACGGATATCCTTCTCCAAAACGCTTACTATGCAATTACAAGAACAGATTACAATACAGACAAGGATGTGGCAAAACTTACCGAACTCGTCCGCATGACAGGTGCCATACCCATTATTACAGACCCTGTCACCCACGACTATGCCGTTGCCGGAATCAGTCATGTTCCCCATCTCATCGCATCTTCCCTCGTTAATCTTGTAAAAGATAACGATACAGATGCGAACCTGATGAAGACACTGGCTGCAGGCGGTTTTAAAGATATTACAAGAATTGCCTCATCTTCTGCCGAAATGTGGTCACAAATATGTATGACAAATGATAAACAGATAGTCACATTACTGGACAGATATATCGAAAGTCTTAATAATGTCCGAAATATGATTATACAAAAAAACCGTGACGGTATATATAATATGTTTATTGATTCCAAAGAATACAGGGATTCTATCGGCATTAACAACGGTCCTATTTCAAAAGATTATACTTTATATTGTGATATTGAGGATAAGGAAGGTGCAATAAGCAGCATCACACTCCTGCTTTCGGATAATCATATAAATATCCGTAATATTGAAATAATCCATAACAGGGAATTTGTAAATGGTGTACTGCTTATCGCTTTTTATGACCAGCCAAGTATGGATCTGGCTTTTAATTTACTATCGTCCAATAACTATACTATTTACAGGTAAGTTCAATATTAATAAGATGTGCAAGGGGCTCCATGGCATTATACACTTCCTCATAAGTGTTTGTCTGTGCCCCTGCTTCTATTAACATTGAACGTGGCACATGATACAGGCAGAACCTGTAGTCAGATATGTATATACATCTGAAAAATTCAGGATAATATATTTTTCCAAGTAAAAACATTTTATAAGTCATTGCAAGATTTTCTTCCAGATAAGGATTGGCAAACTCTTTCTGTTCTCCCTCCTCATTAGAATAACTTATCCCATTAAAAAGCATTACATTTGCCGTGGGTTTTCCGTTGATTTCAGTTACCAAATGACGGTTCTCATCAATTCCGTCCCTGTGAAGGTCAATAACCACTTTTATTCCGGGATTTTCCTTTAATATCTCATCCAGTCGCTCATTAGCATAATCATATGCCTTTGCCCGGTCAAATACACCATCAACAAGGTCATAGGATTCCGTTATATGCAATACGTTAAAACCATACTGTTTCCTCAATATCTCCGCAAGATGCTCCCCCACATCTACAATTGTTTTACCATTTTCCTTGGTATCGGCAAACCATTCCTGGCCATGTGCATGAAAAATAAGTATCTGGGGTACATTTGCATTTTTTTCTATTGTGAGGTCAATATTACTTATTTTTTCAAGATTAAGCCTATCCTTTGACAAACTGGTAGAACCTTGTACAACATAAAAATTCTTTATGACATAGTCATAATTTAAAAGATTTTTCCTGTCAATTATTTTAGCTGCAGCATCTACAATTGTTTCCTCTTTCTCTTTTTTTTCAGGTTCTTTTATTACTATTTTTTCTTTTTCAACCACAAATACGTTTTCATATGGAAACAAAGTTTTGACAAAGGTAAAATATATGCAGTCAAAGGTAATTTTTGATACTGTTCTTATATTTTTAACTACGAAAAAGCAGATAACCGTCAGACATAATATTATAACCGGATTCCATCTATTTCTTCTTTTCACATTTTCTTTTCCGTTTTTTTAAATTATATTACCCATACACTTATTTAATGCTTCCGAAATAGTATAACTTACTCTGTTTACAATGGCATCTACATCCTTTGATGTAACATACATCCTGCAATACTTCTTATATATTTCGTCAGACATTTCGTTGTCAAGAGCGTCATATATCATTGTTGCCGCATCAACCACTGTAGGTACGCCTATTGCGATAACAGGTATTCCCATTGTTTTTTTATTGATTGCCTTTCTGTGATTTCCCACTCCTGAACCCGGGTCAATCCCCGTATTAGATATCTGTATCGTTTTATTAAGTCTCTTAAGATTTCTTGCAGCCAGTGCATCAATCACTATAAGAATATCCGGTTCTGTTTTTTTAATCACCGCATTGATTATGTCCGAGCTTTCAATTCCCGTTTCTGCAAGGACACCGGGACTTATGGCACTTACAACCGCAAATGCTTCCTGATTATTTTCGTTTACACTATGTCTTGTAATGCATAGATTGGATACAGCCATGGGACCCAGTGCATCCGGTGTTGCCGCACCGTTGCCAAGTCCTGCAACCAATATTTCGGGAGCCTTGCTGTGCCAATGATATGCACCTATAACCAATTCCTTTACTTCTTTTGCTATGATAACCGATATTTTTTCATGATAATCATCATCAAAATCCGATAGCATGGGTGCGTCAATTGTTATATATGTTCCCATTGTTTTCCCAATCATCTCTTCACCTGTATGATTTAATATGTCCATTCTCGTTATTGTAATATCATCTTCCTTTTTTTCCGTTACTTTTATCCCTTGAAGTTTTCCTGTTGCCGTAGTAAATGATTCTGCTTCCATTGCAAGGTCTGTTCTGATTTTCATAATTACCACCCTACGTTTTTTTCTTATTTTTCCCAAAATACTGTAGTTTATGTATTGACAAACCCATTAATTTACACTATTATACAGTAGTATGTTTACATTGAAACGTCCGTGTCCGGCTTTAATGTAGGGTTGCGAATCGGGTCGTCGTTCCGATACAGTAACGCATTCATTATTATTTATACGCTTATTATATGGAGGTACTTAAATTGGCTAACATTAAATCTGCTAAGAAGAGAATCTTAGTTAATGAAACAAAAGCAGAAAGAAATAAATCAATCAGATCTGCTATTAAGACATACACAAAGAAAGTTGAAGCTGCTGTTCAGGCTAATGATAAGGAAGCTGCTGCTTCTGCACTTAAGGTTGCTTCTACAGAAATCGATAGAGCTTGTTCAAAGGGTGTATTCCACAAGAATAATGCTGCAAGAAAGATTTCTCGTTTAACTAATCTTGTTAATGCAATGAATTAATTTTAAAATATTACAGATTGAATTCGGCTGCTCAATCTGAAAAAGACATCTCACTTTAACCCGGTGAGATGTCTTTTTTATTACTTTCCTGAAATAAAATTTCTAAGCCATATTCCTGTTTCACTTAAATCAGAAATTGTGAATCCCGATAGCCTGCTTACTCCGCTCTTTATAAGTGCGGAAGTCTCTCCCTTATTGCAAAGGCTCCAGCCTGCAAAAGAAAGATTGTAATTATTGATAAGTTCTTTCCACTTACCGGCAGAATCATAATCGATACCGCCGTTACCTGAAGCGTCACATATACTGAATTCCGATACAAATACAGGTGTTCCTGCTTTAATGGCATTTATTACTTTATTACGCAAATCATCTTTATGTGTGGCTGCATAGAAATGCACGGCATACATAACATTATGTCCGTCCTGCAAAGGATCAGACGCAACCTGGTCTACATCCTGCGACCATGTCGGTGTTCCGCATATAATTATGGCATCCTTTGAATATTGTCTTATAACAGGAATAACCTCGTCGGCATATTTCTTGATTTCACTCCAGCTTACACCGCCGTTTGGTTCATTGCATATCTCATAAATAACATTATTGCAATCGGCATATTGTTTTGACATCTTGGCAAAAAACTGTTTCGCCTGTTCTTTATTGGTATTAGGATTAGAGTCCGATAATATATGCCAGTCAATAATTACATACATTCCAAGTTCAGAACAAGCCTGTACTCCTCTGTCAATTATTTTATCAAATTCCGCCGTATTACCATTACAATAACCGCCTTCGGCACTGTACATTGCAAGTCTTATCACATTGGCACCCCAGTTATCTCTCAAATCCTTAAATGTGTCTTTATTTACATATTGAGGGAACCATTGAATTCCATAGGTGCTTACGCCTTTTAGCTGGAACTTCTGACCTTTACTGTCAACAAGATTGACACCGTTTACAGACAACTTACCGTGGTTAGCAAGCGGTGTCCCATTTTCAAGTTCCGGAAGTTCATATTGGGTTTCTGTCGATGCGGATGTATTATTATTATAATTATTATTACAACTACTGCCATATTCAACAGATTCTTTGAGATTGCTTCCTTTTATAATTACACCGCAGGTACTCACAGTTTGTCCTGCCTTAATATTGCCGTTCCAGTCAAGAGGTGTAATTACAAGCATACCGTCTTTATAAGCAAAGTTTCCGTTCCATGAGCTTTCAATATTGGCTACATTGCCAATGTTACCTTCAAACTTCCAGCTTGTAATATCATATCCCGTATTGTTGGTTACAATGCATTCGTATTGAAAAAACTCATTTGTTCCGTCACTCCACGAATTATTTTTTTTAAGTATTACACTATAATTTACCGTATTCGTAATTTTATCATTACCGGCCGGTGTCGTCGGCTGTTCCTGTGGCACAGTTATGCTTTCTGTTTCTTTACTTGTTATATCAGACGAGCTGTATTCCGTCGGCTGTTCCTGTGGCACGGTTACGTTTTCTGTTTCTTTACTTGTTATATCAGATGAGCTGTATTCCGACGGATCTGTCTTGTCTGCAGTTCTCACTTTTGTTTTTTTTACTTTGAGAATTGCTGTTGTCAAAACAATAATAAGTACTACCATTCCCGCTATTATACAGCCGGTTATAATTTTCTTTCTTTTATCCTCTGTCATAAAGTCCTACCGTATTTCATTATAATAAGTTCTACCGCATATGTGTCTTCCATCTGACCCGATTTAACCATATAATCATATTCCGCAATTTCTTTCATCCCACATTCAAGTTCTTTGCTTGTAAACCCTTTTGCTTGTGATATATATTTGCTTATAAAAAATGGTCGTATGCCTAACTTATCGGCTATCTCGCCTTGTGGGCTGTTGTTATCCATCATACACTTTACCCCATATAATGTTGCAAATTGTTTTCCCATAATTGCAAGTATCTTCATAGGAGGTTCCTTTAATTCAAGCAGATCTGAATAAAGTCTTAAAACTTTATCTCTGTCTCTCATTGCCAGTGCCTCTACCATATCGAATACCTTGTCCTGAATCTGTACAATACATACAGCATCTATGTCATCTTTAGTAATTTCTTTACTGTCCTTTGCATAATCGATAAGCTTGTCTGCCTCGTTTTTAATATTATTCATATCACTGCCGGTTTTTGAAAGAAAATATGCCATATTGCTTTTGGTAATTCTTTTATCAGCCGCCGCAAAAATTCTGACACCCCATGTCATCAGCTCTGCTTCCTTCTGCTCTTTCATTTCACAGACATAACCTTTTTCGGATATGGTTTTAAAAAGTTTATTTCTTTTATCAACCTCATCCTCTACAAATACAAAATATGTGCTTTCAGGCGCAATATCCACAGCTTCCGCAACTTCCGTTGAACTTTTCTTGAAAAGGCCGCTTCCTTCCACAAGAATCAGTCTTCTTTCTGAGAAAAATGGCATAGTCTGGCTTGTATCCATAAAATCTTTTATATCAATGTCTTTTCCGCCATAATATGAAAAGTTCATCGTATCATCTCCGCAGATTGCTTCTTTTAATTTATTCTTATAAAAGTTCTTTAGATAATCCTCTTCTCCGTAAATAAGATACGCGTGCTCAAACTCATTCTTTTTTATATTGTCAAGTATATGTTTCATACAGTTTCTCCGGATTTTTAAATAATTCTTTTAGTTATTATATCATTTACATAATACTAAAGCAAAAATAACTTGTTAAAATTCTACTTATCAAGATATGTATTAATCTCCGTATTGTTTTTATTTACAATCACTGTTATTGCTCCATTTTCCATAGTTGTAAGCCACGGAATACCTTTATTTTCAAAACGCTCAATTGTTTCTCTGTGAGGGTGGCCGTAAGAATTGTCCTTTCCGCATGAAATAACAATGTTTTGTGGGGCAAACTCATCAATAAAATCTTCCGTATTGGAAAAACGGCTTCCATGATGTGCTGCTTTTAATATTGTAACCTGCGGAAAATCCTTATATTTCTGAAGAATATTATTTTCAATCTCTCCGGAAATATCTCCTGTAAGCAATGCTGAAAAATTATCATACCGTATGTAAAGTGTTGTGGAATAATCATTTCGTTCCGAAGTGTCATACTCATATTCAGGATGTAGGCAATACATATAAAAGTCTTTCTCTGTCATACTGTAGCCTTCGTAAATATATTTAATATCTGTTCCTGACTCCGCTGCCAGTTCAATAAGTTCCGTATATACCTCATCCGTCATGGTTGTAGACGGCATATACAAAGTCTTAACTTTAATATTATCTTCCGTAAATATTTTTCTGATACCTGATATATGGTCATTATCACAGTGTGTAACAATCACCGCATCAAGATTTTTCCTGCCCTTTGACAATAAAAAAGGTTCAAGCGTATATTCATATAATTTCTTATTGTCCGAACTTCCGCCATCTATTAAAACCGTGGTTCCTTCCGGTGTTTCCATATAAATTCCGTCTCCCTGTCCAACATCAATAAATGTCATTTCAAAATAAAAATGTAATCTTATACTTACTGCAGCGATGGATGGAATAATAATTCCAATATTCCATATTCTTTTCTTTTTAAATGGCTGCATAAGAAAAATCAGGATGACCAAATAATAAATTACAATATTGGCACCGGAAGGTCTTCCGGGCGTCCATACGGATGAAGGAATTTTACTGCATATTCCGCACAAAATCTCAAATAACTTTAAACTGTAAACCGCCGCCCCGATTGTCAGTTTTCCGATTCCGGGACTGATAAAGCAGATTATTCCCGATATTATTGCGGAAATCATTACTACTGTCATCATAGGTATAACGACAACATTCACAAAAACAGACAGCAGCTGAATCTTGAAAAAATAAAAAAGATTAACCGGAAGAGCAGCCAACTGGATTGAGAGGCTTGCAATAAAGCCATCCAGAAGTTTACTGTTATATTCAAATATATTTTTAACAGCGGGAACAATATAAGCAATTCCTATAATTGCAAGATATGAAAGAAGAAAACTGCAATTAAAAAGAAGTAATGGAGCATCAAGTAATGAAACTATAGCCGCAAGTGCAGATGCTGAAGCAATATCGTAGGTTTTCTCTGCAACATTTGAATATACCATTGCAAAAAACATTACAACCGCCCTGACTGTGGAAACATTATTGCCGGTCATTATTCCGTACAATCCGATAATAGTTACACTGACTGCCATGGATAAAATATCTCCTGCGCCCGTACGCTTTATCAATTTATATAAAGCCATTCCAATCAGCGAAATATGCAGTCCGGAAATTGCAAGGATATGTCCTATTCCATTATCGGAAAAAAGTGTCTCAAGTCCGTCATCAAGTTCATCTTTTTTCCCTAAAATCATAGCTGAAAATACAGAACTGTATTTATCGGAGCATATTTTTTTATAATTATTTTCAAGCATATCCGATAATTTACCGGTATATGATAGGATTTTATCATAATCAGCTTTGATGATTTTAATGCTATCAGGCTTAATTTTACCTTTGATTTTCAGGGAATTATAATACACCTTTGTATTAAACGCTCCGGGATTGGATGGCATGGCAAAACCTGTGGCATTTCCCTTCACCTGTATAACTGTGCCTTCATCACATTCTTTATCCGAATATATAATAAATCTTTCCCTGTCAAAAATATTTTTTCTGACATAAAGCATATATCCGTATGACGATTCTTTTACTTTATATACAGTTCCGGTAATTTCAATATTACTCTCTGTAAAATTATAAATTCTATTGGAATAATTAATAATTAGAAAACCTATTAGAATAAGAGCAGGATAAACAAGGTATGCTTTGTGCATTTTCTTCTTATAAATCCTGAAAGAAACTATTAAAATGGCCACAGGTATAACAGCAGCCAGAACTAAAATACCTGCACTCCGCCCGACTATAATCCCTATAATCAGGCAGAATACAGCACCAATTAACGGTCGTCTGATATTATCACTTCTCTTTCTTTACTAAATCAAGATTTCTTTCGTAAGGTTCCGACAAAGAATAACTTTCCCTGAAATTCCAGTCAGAACTTCCGTCAACCATAATCTGAACCCTTTGAATTCCGCTTAATCCGCACAGGGTATCTACTATGGAATATATCGTCACATCCGCTGACACATCCGCAAGAGAATTCAAAAAAGATGAATCAAAATTAACATAGCAGGTTCCTTTTTTGGTATATACACTGAGTATACGCAAATTAGAAGGAACAGTCCTTTTGTTACCATTACCCGATGGTCCGTCAATAATATGTTTAAGAATAACCTTTTCAACAGGGGTATTTTTGTCGTACGTAATTGTCTTTTTCTCACCTACAAGGGATGAACCCACACTGTCAGAATAATATATAACAGCCTCTGTTGTATCAATTTCATCATCTGAATTACTGTCTGTTATAAAACTCTGGTTATTAAGAAGTCCTATGTCAACTCCGTTAGAATCAGTTATAGGACTGCCGTTTTCATATATTCTTACATATTCAACAAAATCAAGTGACGACATTGTCTTGGAAACTGCTGTTCTGAATAAAGCTTTATCCTTGTCAGATAAGCCGGTATATCCGGATGCGAAATTAAGGTATAAAATTCCGCCTTCTAAAGCAACATCATTTATAACCATATAGTCTGATGCAGCTTTTGATGTATCATCCGCAGACAGTTTTCTCAACTTGTCATAGAGTTCCTTTACAATTGCTTCCTGTGTCTTGGATTTACATGTAATTTTCTTCTCAACAAAGCCCGTCCTCGCCTCATTGATATAATAAAGGCTTATTCCTGTTTCACTTTTTTTACCGCATGAACTGAGAAAAAGGCATAAAAAGCATATAATAACAATAAAACCTGACTTTTTCATTGTGCCTTACCTCCATAATTTAACGGTATTCTTATGTTAAATGTAGTACCTTCGTTTTCTTTACTGTAAAACTTAATTGTTCCCTTGTGCAAAAGAACAATATTTTTAGTAATTGCAAGGCCAAGTCCCGTTCCTCCTGTTTCCCTTGACCTCGCTTTATCGACCCTATAAAAACGCTCAAATACCTGGTCTTTACATTCCTCAGGAATTCCTATTCCCGAATCTGAAACATCTACATAGAAAAACTTATGATCTGCATTAAGTGTAATCTTAACCCATCCCTCCGGATGATTATATTTTATGGCATTTTCAATAATATTGGTAAGAACAATGATGAATTTAACTCTGTCTATGCTTGCGGTAACAGGTCTCATACTTTCAAAAATTATCTCAATATTGTTTTTAACTGCTATTGGTTTTAACCGTTTGAGAACAACTTCCATAAGTTCATTAACATCAACTGTCTCAATATTAAGCACTGCTCTCTCTCCGTCAGTTCTTACAAGATTAAGGAGATCACCGATAATTTCATTTTCCCTGTCAATCTCCTCAGCTATATCCTGCATAAATTCTTTATACATTTCTATAGGTGCATTTTCTGTTGCCAGCAAAGAATCAGCAAGCACTTTCATTGATGTCATAGGTGTTTTAAGCTCATGGGACACATTTGATACAAATTCATCCCTTGAACCGTCAATGCTTTCAAGTCTGTCAAGCAGCACATTAACCGCATCTCCGATATCCTTATATTCCTTTATGGTCTGTTTTTTTATTCTGGCATTTTTATCACCGTCGGAAAGTGATAAAATTGCCTCTTTCATATCCTTTGCCGGACTTGTAAGCTTATATATAACGAATACAAGTATTCCGCTAAAAACAAGCAAAAGTGCGATCATAACGGCAATAGATATTCTTTTCATGTAATTTATTGTCTGAATTGTGGCATAACCGGATATCGAAACCTTAATTACACCGGAAATCTTACCGGTATCATCAATTATCGGTGTTGTGATCACGGCAGATGACGATTTATAATTTATATGGGAATGCGACTTTCCCTTAAAGGCATTTATCACATCCTCAGTGATAATTGTCTTACCTTCGTCAAATATATAATTGTCCTTTACGATTATATAATCTGAATTAATAATAAGTATTCTTGCTGAATAAGCATATGCCATCTGTTGTATCTCAACATCCGCAACATCACTGTCCGGATTTTTTAAAAAATCCATTGCAAGAATGTCCGATGCAAGAATATTGCTCTGCCATTTTACCTGTGTTACAGTCTCATCCATTGATTTTCTTAAAAAACCATATATGATAATTCTGTCAAGGGAATAATAAGTTATAAAAAAAATACAAAGAAATATCAGGAATATAGAAACCTTAAGGCTTAATATTTTTCTTAGTTTATCTTTCATGATTCCTCCGCATCAGCCGAGATAATAATATCCAACGCCCCATTTTGTATGAACGTATTTCGGATTGGATGGATCATCTTCTATCTTTTCCCTGAGTCTTCTTATATGTACATCCACCGTCCTTGCGTCTCCCGGATATTCATATCCCCATACGATATTAAGGAGATTGTCTCTTCCGTATACCTTATTGGGATTCATCACAAGCAGCTCAAGAACGTCAAATTCTTTTGCGGTAAGATTAACTTCCCTGTCTCCGATAAAAAGCCTTCTTCCATCCCTGTCAAGCCTTAAATCTCCCACAATAATCACCCTGTCGCTCTGTTCTTTCTTAAGATTAAAAGAATTGCGCCTCATTATAGCTTTCATTCTGGCTTTGACTTCAAGGATATTAAAGGGCTTCGTTATATAATCATCAGCGCCATACTCAAGTCCCATTATTTTGTCCATATCTTCGCCCTTGGCTGTTATCATTATAATCGGAACATTGGAAAATTCCCTAATCTGCCGGCAGACAGATAAACCATCTATCTTTGGCAGCATCAAATCAAGCAGTATAATGTCAAACTCCTGGCTTTTAGCTAACTCAAGAGCCTCTTCACCATCATATGCACAGCTTACTTCCGCATCATCCTGCTCCAGACTGAATTTTATTCCTTTAACTATTGCTTTTTCATCATCAACCACAAGTACCCTGCTCATGTACATTACCTCATCATACACAAATATTTTCTTTAATTTTATTAAATGCGGCTTCTTTGATACCGCTTATGTTCATTATATCTTCTATCTTCTTAAATCCGCCATTATCATTACGGTATGCTATTATGGCATTTGCCTTTGATTCTCCTATCCCCGGAAGAGTCAGAAGCTCATTAACGCCTGCGGTATTAATATTAATCAATGACGATTTTGAATTCTCAGAATAACCGGCATAAGTCTCACCTATTAACGGTACATAAATCTTCTGCCCGTCTGTTACCTTTTCTGCCTGATTCAATGAATTAATGTCCGCATCGGCTGTGATACCGCCTGCTTTCTTAATTGCGTCACATATCCTGCTGCCTTCATCAAGGTAAATAACCCCCGGATTATTGACAGCACCACATACATACACACATAAAGATTCTAAAGAAATCTCACTTTTGCTTTCTTCATGCGAAAAAACAAATTCAGACGTTGTACTATAGCTTTCCATAACTTTGCTGCCATCTGACGACCTGGAATATAAAACCGCAGATATTGCAACAAATCCGGCTATGGCCGCCGGAAAGATAAATTTAATTTTCTTCATATACGCTCCTTGTTTCCAAGGCCCATATTATCCTTCTTTATTTTACAGTCTTTGCAAAAATAATACAACTATTTTATATTTTTTTCTCCACACATAAAAAAAATAATTACTCCGGCTATGGCTATGACTGCTCCTATAACTTTTCCCCAGTAAAACTTAGCTTTATCCGTTCCAAGTATTCCCATAAGTTCAATGACATATGCCGATACAATCTGCATTATTACAATTAACATGACTGATTTGGCAGGTCCAAGTCTTTTCATGCTTTCAATAACGGTTATTGTAATAAATGCACCTATAACTCCACCTAAAAGCATATACTTCGGACTTACCTTTGCAAGAGAACTTATACTTTCCCTTCCGGTAATAAACCATGCAATAATACATACAATTAAAGCACTAAACTGGACAAAACCCGCTGATACCCACAGACCGGTCTGTTTTGTCACTCCTGTATTCATTACACCCTGCACACTCATAAGCAGTCCTGATATTAAAGCAATAATTACTCCCCACATAAAAAAACCTCCCATAACTGGTAATATATATTATACCTGTCTGGGAAGGTTTTATTCTTATTTCAGCTGTTTTTTCATATATGCATCTACCGATTGCAGCTCTGTCTTAATATCCTCTCCGTTAAGAATATTATGAAGTGCAATTTCAATCAAAGGATATACCTGTTCACCGTACTGAAGCTTATTCTTAGATGTTGACTTCATGTATGAACTGTAGATTCCCGAATATTCTTTATTGATAACGGCATTTTTATTGGCAGGGAACATTCCGGCTGCTTCATTTAATTTATCCGACATTGTCTCCGCGGCAAATTTCGCAAATGCTTCTCCGAGAGAAGATACTTTTGAATATGGATTAACGGCTATTGCTGTTGTAATTGATAACGGCGATGTTACCAGGCTGTCATCAAAATCCGGAAACTCTTTATACCTGAATTCCAGTCCGGATGCTTTAATCTCCTGAAACGAATCGGTTGATACTATCGAAAAGATAGAATTACCGCCGACAGTCTTTTTGACAACATCTCCGTATTCCTGCGCCTTATCAATAGAAAAATAATCCACAAGTTCCAGATATTTACCCGTTGCAGATACGGAATTATCATTACATACCGTAAATTTTTCTGAATCACTTCCATACACACCGCCTATATTGATATAGCCTCCTACAAAGCCGTAATTCATAAATAAATCAGTAAGATTACAGTTAAATATCTTCTCGACTACAGCCATCTGGTCATTCGTTAATTCTTTTTCTTCCGAATATTTCTTAATTTTTTCAAAGGTGAAATTCTCATCATTTTCTACATATAAAGAATTATACACGAGAAAAGTTGTCCTGTAGCTTAAAGGATATGCAACAAGAATTCCGTTATAACTGCAGGCATCAAGTGCAACTTTATCATATACCCTGTTTACGAATTCTTCATCCGTTACTTTCGACGCAAGTCCGGCAAGATATGCCGTTGATAAATCACTGTTGCTTACAAGATATACGTCCGGAACATTTTCCGTTGTACTGTCGTTATTAATATTAACAATGTAATTTTCTGAAGAAACACAGTCAAGTACGACGCTGACTCCCTGATTTTTCTTCTCAAATTCAGTTTTGCAAATTTCAAGATAAGGTGTGTAGCTCTCGTTAGCATACCTTACATGCAATATTTCCCCACCGGCTTTATCTGAAGACTCCACGGCAGATTCGCCTACGGTCCCATCTGTTTCACCGCTGCCCGTCTCGTATTTTATCCTGCATCCACTAAAAACAAAAGTGCACGCTAATGCCATAACACCAAGTTTTAAAAATTTATTCATTCTATTGCCCATTCCTTGAGTATATTGATCATATCATCAACATCCTTCATGGTAGCAATAAGAGGTGGCAGGAATCTGATTACATTAGGTCCTGCTGAAAATACAATTAAGCCTGCATCAAGGAGTTTCTGTATAATACCTGAAACAGGATGATCATATTCAAGTCCCTGCATAAATCCAATTCCACGGTGGTCTGTGATTGAAGGGCACATAGCTTTTATTTCATCCAGTCTCTTATATAAGTATGCACCAACTTCTACTACATTTTCAAGTAAATTATTTTTTTTGAACAAATTAAATACAGCAAGTGACGCTGCACATGCAAGAGGATTGCCACCGTAAGTTGTTCCGTGGTCTCCGGCACATAAAACATCACATACTTTACTGCCTGCTGCAAAAGCACCTATAGGCACTCCACAGCCTAAAGCCTTGGCACTTGTGACTATATCAGGCAGAATTCCGAAACGCTGATATGCAAACATATATCCGCTTCTTCCCATTCCGCACTGGATTTCATCGGCAATCATAAGAATATTATTTTCATCGCAAAGTGTTCTTACGCCTTTCACAAATTCCTCTGTGGCAGGTGTTACACCGCCTTCTCCCTGGATTGTCTCCATAATAACTGCACAGGTTCTGTCAGAAATAAGTGCTTTAACGCTTTCAAGATTATTATAATCAGCAAACTTTACTCCCGGGAGCAGTGGTTCAAAACTTTCCCTGTAATGTTCGTTGCCTGTTACTGAAACAGCACCTATTGTCCTGCCGTGGAAACTTTTATTCATGGCAATAATTTCATAGCAGTTATCACCCTTTGTCATTTTTCCGTATTTTTTTGCAAGTTTAAGTGCACCTTCAACAGCTTCAGCTCCGCTGTTGGTATAAAAAACCTTCGTCATTCCCGATGCTTTTACAAATTTTTCACTGGCAAGTGCAGATGGCTCATTATAAAAATAATTTGATGTATGGATAAGCTTGTCCACCTGTGCTTTTACCGCATCATTATATTCTTTATTGCCATATCCCAATGCAAAAACGCCTATTCCCGAACCGAAATCAAGATATTTTTTGCCTTCTGCATCATAAAGGTACATTCCCGAACCGGAATCAAGGGCTATCTGGTATCTGTTGTAGGTATGTATTATATTATTTTCTACTTTATCTATTATATTACTTGTCTTTGTCACTGAAATGTTCTCCTCCTTTACTAAGAATGGCAGTACCGATACCATTATTGGTAAATATTTCAAGAAGCAGACAGTGTGGTATTCTGCCGTCCATTATATGTACTCTTGAAACACCGTTTTCAACGGCATCAATGCAGTTATTAAGTTTTGGTAACATTCCACCGCCGATATATCCGTCTTTAATAAGCTCATGTGCTTCTTCAAGGTCAAGTTCCGAAATAAGTGTACCCGGGTCGTCTTTATCACGGTATACGCCTTCAATATCCGTCAGGAAAGCAAGTTTCTCTGCTTTAACAGCTTTTGCAATGGCACATGCTGCATCGTCGGCATTAACATTGTAGGAATTACCGTTTTCATCCGTTCCCACAGGACATATAACAGGTAAAAAATCATTTTCGATAAGATCAAGGATGAGCTTTGGATTAACCTCCTTGACTTCTCCTACAAAGCCTATGTCCTCTCCGTTTGAGAGTTTCTTTGTTACTTTAAGAATTTCCCCATCCTTGCCGCTTATTCCACAGGCTTCAACTCCAAGGTTCTGCACAAGGGAAACGAGATTTTTATTAACACGGTTAAGTACCATTTCCGCAATTTCCATTGTAGGAACATCAGTAACACGGAGACCGTTTACAAAATGTGTTTCCATTCCTACTTTATCCACCCACTTGCTTATTTCCTTACCGCCGCCATGGACAATAATAGGCTTGAAGCCAACGAGTTTTAAGAGAACTACGTCCTCGATTACTTTTTTCTTAAGTTCTTCGTCTACCATGGCACTTCCGCCATATTTAACAACGATTATCTTACGGTTAAATTTCTGTATATAAGGCAATGCCTCAATAAGAACCTCTGCTTTTGATTTTTCTACATCTAAATTCATCTTTCCATATCTCCTGTATATTTATTAAGACCTGTAATCTGCATTGATATTTACATATTCGTGAGTAAGGTCACAGCCGTATGCAGTGGCATTAAATGTGCCCTGCTTGCAATCGCATATTGCAATTACATGCTCTTCCGAAAGAATCTTTGTTGCCTCTTCTTCGCTGTAATCATCTGCCCTGCCATCCTTAACAATCTGAAGTCTGCCACAAGCACTTTCAAAATATATATCCACAAGTTCAGGGTCAAAGTCTGCTCCCGAATATCCCATTGCACAAAGTATTCTGCCCCAGTTGGCGTCATGCCCGTATATGGCTGCTTTGGTAAGGCTTGAACATACAACGGATTTAGCCATTGTTTTGGCATCTTCCTTAGTAAGTGCATTTAATACCCTTACTTCAAAAAGACATGTGCAGCCTTCGCCGTCACCTGCTATTTTCTTACTGAGTTCCTCCATTATATAATAGAGAGCTTCATAAAACTTCTTATAATTCTCATCTTCTGTATCAATAATCTTATTCTCAGCCATTCCGTTTGCAAGAAGAAGTACAGAATCATTAGTTGAGGTGTCTCCGTCAACGGAAATCATATTAAAAGTATCGTTGACAATTTCACTGAGTGCTTTCTGCAAAAGATCTTTTTTAATCATACAGTCCGTTGTAATAAAACAGAGCATTGTTGCCATATTAGGATGAATCATTCCTGAACCTTTACACATACCACCCACGGTAACAACCTTTCCGTCTATTTCAAAATTAACAGCAACCTGTTTGCTCTTAGTGTCCGTTGTCATTATCGCTTCTGCCGCAAGTGTTGCTGCTTCTTCATCAGGCTTAAGTCCCTTAGGTAATTTCTTAATTCCCTCCTTAATTATATCCATAGGAAGCTGTCTTCCTATAACACCTGTGGAAGCAACAAGAACAGCATCCTTAGGAAGCTGCATTTCATTACCTACCGCTTCAGCCATATCCATACAGTAACCGTATCCTTCTTCTCCCGTACAGGCATTGGCAACACCGCTGTTAATAACAACAGCCTGTGCATAAGGAGAATTATGCACCACATTGTAATCCCATTTTACCGGTGCTGCCTTAACTTTATTGGTTGTAAAAACACCTGCTGCCACACATGGCTTTTCACTGTATACAAGTGCCATATCTTTTTTAACATTATTTTTGATACCGGCATTAAGTCCGTTTGCCATAAATCCTTTTGCGGCATTTACACCGCCGGAAATATTTTTATTCATATTGATATCCTCCATCTCTTACAGATAGTAATTTTAGTACCTTATTTATGTAATGTAAAGAAGGCATTTTATTTTTCTGTTAATAAATTTATTTATAATTATACATTTTCATTGCATAATATGCAATACCTAATTACAAAATGATATCTTACATAAAATAAGCCCACCGATAAAATACCGGTGGGCAAAATTACTTTTACAAATTATTTCTTATTCTCGTCAAGATTCTGCTTCATCATAGCACGAACTTTCATTGAAAGTCCGAAAAGATTGATAAATCCTGAAGCATCCTTGTGATCATATAAATCACCGGTTGTAAATGAAGCAAGACTTTCTGAATATAATGAATATGGAGAAGTTGTACCCTGTCTAATAATGTTACCCTTATAAAGCTTCATCTTGACTTTACCTGTAACAGTTTCCTGTGTCTTATCAACAAAAGCTGATAAAGATTCACGGAGCGGACAGAACCACTTTCCTTCATATACTAAATCTGCAAATCTTGTAGCAACAAGTTTCTTATATGCAAGTGTCTCACGGTCAAGACAGAGTTCCTCGAGCTGTGTATGAGCTTCCATAAGGATTGTTCCGCCCGGAGTCTCATATACGCCTCTTGATTTCATACCTACAACACGGTTCTCAACAATATCAATAATACCGATACCATGCTTTCCGCCAAGACGGTTAAGTTCACGGATAATATCGGAAACCTTCATTCTCTTACCGTTTAATGCAACAGGAATACCTGCTTCAAAATCAAGTTCAACATCTTCTGATTCATCAGGTGCATTCTGTGGTGTAACCGATAATACAAGAAGATCATCATAATTTGGTGCACATGCAGGATTCTCAAGTTCAAGTCCTTCATGGCTGATATGCCAGATATTTCTGTCACGGCTGTATGAATGGCTTGCATCAAAAGGAAGGTCAATTCCGTGTGCCTTACAGAATGCGATTTCATCTTCACGTGACTGCATTGTCCATTCAGGCTGTCTCCAGGTTGCAATAACTTTGATGTCCGGTGCAAGAGCTTTAATAGAAAGTTCAAATCTTAACTGGTCATTACCTTTTCCCGTAGCACCGTGGCAAATTGCAACAGCTCCTTCTTTTCTTGCAACTTCAACAAGCTTCTTTGCAATTAAAGGTCTGGCAAAAGATGTACCAAGTAAATATTTATTCTCATAAACAGCATTTGCTTTGACTGTAGGCATTATGTATTCGTCACATAATTCATCAACTACATCCTCAATGTACAATTTCTCTGCACCTGAATATTTTGCTCTCTCATCAAGTCCTTCAAGTTCACTTTCCTGTCCGACATTGACACAGCAACAAATTACATCATAACCGTATGTTTCCTTTAACCATGGAATGATTGCTGTAGTATCAAGTCCGCCTGAATAAGCTAAAACAACTTTATCTGCCATAATTGTTTCCTCCAAATATTAAATCTCCAGCTAAGTTTACAACTCATTTAGTGTTTGTGCAAGTAAATATTTTATGATATTATTAAAAAAAATATTCAAGGAGTTAAAAATGCCTGTATTTGATTTTAAAGATAAACCGGACAGCAACGAAAGCATATGCACATATATAACTTTTAAATCCTGGTCCAATACTGCCTCGGCAGAAAATCCTATAATGGTTATTGCCAACCCGGATAATAAATTTACCCACCACACCAACGGAATGTTTATTAACCCTATTAAAAGAACATCCTTTGAATTACACAATGACAGTGAAAAGGCTTCTTATGACATAGTACGGATTGATTCAAGATTTACAAGTCTTTATAAATGGCTTGGCGAGAATCATATAAAAGTCAGGCTTTCCGGTATACTCACCGATGAGGGCTACTGCGTGTACAAAATCCGCGAACAAGCCTTTCTTAATCACTCAAAGCTTTCTTCCGGTGACGGATTTTTACAATACATGATAGAGAGACTTCTCTCAAGCGATCCGCCTTCTGAAGAAGTTACGGATGAAAACGATGAGAATGATTCAGACGGAGACGGAATGAAGCTTACCAGTATCCAGAGCATAACAGACTTTATAGCATGTGCCGGAAAGACCCTTCCCGAAAATATCCAGGTATGGGCAAGGAGAAATCTCGTTGTTGCCAAATCAAACGAAGTGTCCCCTGAAGAACGCCGTCATGCACAGCGTGCTCTCTCAACAATGATGAGCATTAACTGGAAAAATAATTACTTTGCCTCAATTGATCCTGTTGAAGCCAAAAGAATTCTTGATGAAGAATTATATGGAATGGAAAAAGTAAAACAGAGAATTATAGAAACAATTATCCAGATTAACAGAACACATACGCTTCCTGCCTATGGTCTGCTTATCGTAGGACCTGCCGGAACAGGTAAATCCCAGGTTGCCTACGCTGTTGCAAAAATCCTGAAATTAAGTTTTACAACGCTTGATATGAGTTCAATCAATGACCCTGAACAATTAACAGGAAGCTCAAGGGTATATGCCAATGCCAAACCAGGTATAATTATGGAAGCATTTGCACAGGCAGGAGAATCCAAGTTAGTATTTATTATCAATGAGCTTGATAAAGCCAATGAAGGAAAGGGCAACGGCAACCCTGCCGATGTACTCCTTACATTGCTTGATAATCTCGGTTTTACCGATAACTATATGGAATGTATGATTCCTACAGATGGTGTTTATCCTATTGCTACTGCTAATGACAAAAGCAAAATCAGCGCACCTATTATGTCCCGATTTGCCGTTATCGAAATTCCTGATTATACACCTGATGAGAAAAAAATAATTTTTACAAAATATGCCCTTCCAAAAATTCTTAAAAGAATGGGTATGTCGAATGATGAAATATCTGTCACAGATGACGGACTTGATGCAATAGTGAAACTTTGTTCCCAGACATCGGGTATAAGGGATGTTGAGCAGGTTGCCGAGCATCTTGCCGCACACGCACTCTACCAGATTGAGGTCAACCATGTGACAAATGTTACATTTAATGCTGAAATGATACGCCGCCTGATAGAATAAAATTTTGACATAGATATGTCTTTAATATATAATCAAACCGATTATGTTGTCTGACATATATAATAAAATTAAGGTGAATATATAATGAAAACAGTAGATATTATCGTGCCTTGTTATAATGAGGAGCCTGTTCTTACTTCTTATTACAATGAGACGGAAAAAGTTGTATCCGGAATACAGGGTTACAAATTTAATTATATTTTTGTAAATGACGGCAGTAAAGATAATACAATGATTATTTTAAAAGGGCTTGCTGCTTCTTATGATAATGTAAAATACATTTCTTTTTCCCGAAACTTCGGAAAAGAATCAGCAATGTATGCCGGCCTTAAATCATCCACAGGTGATTACGTCATAGTAATGGATGCCGATTTACAGCATCCCCCTGCTCTCATACCTCATATGATAGAAAGTGTCAATAATGGTCATGACTGTTGCGCCGCATATCGTACTTCAAGAAAAGGTGAAAAAAAAATACGAAGTTTTTTCTCCCAGCGTTTTTATAAATTTAACAATAAACTGACTGACAGCAATATGCCTTACGGAGCCGTTGATTACCGTATCATGTGCCGCAAAATGGTTGATTCCATTGTAAGTATGAAAGAGGTCCAGCGTTTCTCGAAAGGTTTATTCTGCTGGGTTGGATTTGATACGGAATGGATTCCTTACGAAAATGTTGAACGTACATTAGGCACAAGCAAATGGAGTTTTAAGGGACTTACAAGATACGCAATGGACGGAATATTTTCTTTTTCGGTTAAACCCCTGAAATTTCTTGCAATAATGGGCTTTATTATATCCGGTATTGCTATTGTTTATGCATTATATATACTTATTAAGACACTTACAATGGGAATTGATCTGCCGGGATATGCCTCTACCATGATTGTTCTTTTGTTTATCGGAGGAATCATCGAACTTTCAATAGGTGTGTTAGGTGAATACATTGCAAGGATATTTGTTGAAATTAAGAAACGGCCTATATTTATAACAAAAGAGACCAACATCGAAAGCAAAAAGGACCCTGACGATGAAAACATTAATTAAAAAGTTTGTTAATAAAGAAACCATAGTATATCTCATATTCGGTATCCTTACTACTGTTGTTAATTATTTTATATTCTGGATTTTTAACAGCAGGTTTAAAGTTCCGGTACTGATAGCTAATGTAATTGCTTTTATTGTCGCTGTAATTTTTGCATTTATTACCAATAAAATATTTGTATTTGAGAGTAAAAGCTTTGCCCCTGCGGTACTTTTCCCTGAGTTTGCGGGATTTACAGGTGCAAGAATACTCTCTTTCTTATTTGAAGAAGGTTTTCTTGCAGTTACAACATGTTTTCATATGAACCAGTATATTTCAAAAGCTATTGCAAGCATAGTTGTTATTATTCTTAATTATTTTGCAAGTAAATTCCTGATATTTAAACATAAAAGAACTAAAAACAAGGGGGTCAACAATGACTGACGAAAAAAAAGCAATAAGGAAGAATTTATCAAGACAGGCTATCTATGAAATAACGCACTGCAGAGCCGTATACATTATGGCATTTATCGTGCCTCTTATTATTATGTTAGCTATTTACATTATGAGAGGAATATATCCGTTCGGTGACTCGGTCTATCTCCGTTCGGATATGTATCATCAGTATGCTCCTTTCTTTTCTAATCTTTGGGACAAAATAAGAAACGGAGGAAGCCTGCAATACAGTTGGGACATAGGAATGGGCAGCAATTTCCTTGCACTTTACGGATACTATCTTTCAAGTCCTATCAACTGGTTTATCGCCCTTTTCCCTAAAAAGAATCTTTTAGAGATTATGGACTATATAATAATGATAAAAATTGCTTTATCAAGTTTTACATTCACATATTATTTATGTAAACACAGAGGAAAAATATCCATTACTGCCGCAATTTTTGGTCTTTTTTACGCATTAAGCGGCTTTACTACCGCATATAGCTGGAACATTATGTGGTTAGACAGTGTTGTCCTTCTGCCACTTATAGTTCTTGGTCTTGAAAGACTTGTAAAAGAACATAAAGGACTTTTATACACAATTACTCTTGGACTTGCCATTCTTTCAAATTACTACATTGCCATTATGATATGTATCTCAATGGTAATATACTTTTTCGTGTTAATTATTTCTGAAAACCTTGGAAATAAAAAGAACTACATGAAATCAATCTTCTGCTTTATAGGATATTCCCTTTTAGCAGGCGGTGTAGCTTCCGTTCTTCTTCTGCCTGAAATGGCGGCATTACAATATACAGCATCATCGGATTTCAGTTTTCCTAAAGTTATGACAAGATATTTTTCATTCTTTGCCATGTTCAAACGTCATCTTATTAATGTTGACGTACATTTAGGACTTGAACATCACCCAAATATCTACTGCGGTGTTGCTTCGTTTGTACTTGTTCCGCTCTTTGTAATGAGTAAAAAAATCAGCAAGAAAGAAAAAATCACTAAAATGATTGCACTTTTTATCTTCCTTACTGCTTTCAATATGAATATACCTAATTTTATATGGCATGGTTTTCATTTTCCTAACAGTCTCCCATGCCGACAGTCTTTTATATATGTATTCCTGATTCTGGAAATATGTTATGAAGCGGCTGTAAATATCCGGGATTATTCGGAAAAACAGCTTGCGGGAAGTATGTGGGGTGTTCTGCTTTTCCTTATGTATATAGGAAATTCCCTGGGAGATAAAGACATTGATTTCCGTTCTATATATCTAAGCGGAATTTTTATTGTAATATATGTACTTTTCTTCTTCTTTATCAAGAAATGGAAACAATATACAAGTTATTTCCTTGTGGCCATTTTTGCGATTGCAATTGTTGAAGTAACAATGAATACCGAAAAAACCGGCTACGGCACAACGGTACGTTCAGCATATCTAAAAGATTATGAAGGAGTCAGCACTGTAATTAACGATGTTGAAAAAAATGATACATCATTCTACCGTATCCATAAATATAAAGGCTACCGTTCGAAAAATGATGCAACATGGAATAATTTCCACAGCACATCCACTTTTTCATCAACTGCATATGCCGGACTTACATCATTTTACGGAAGTCTCGGTCTTGAACACTCAACCAATGCCTACGCATTAAATGGTGCCACACCTTTGATATATTCAATTTTAAATGTAAAATACCTGCTTACTAATGAGCATATGCCTGATAATGATATTTTTACCTATTACTCAGGTAATGATGGTGAATTTTTATACAAGAACGAATATGCTCTTCCACTTGCCTATATGGTTCCGGGGGACATTGACGAGAACCTTTTGTATACGGTTGAAACCAATCCGTTTAACGTCCAGAATAATTTTATATACCATGCAACAGGCATTGATAACGTAATGACACCTATAAGTTATGATGAAAACGGTACTAAAGTGACGATTACCCCTGACAAAAATATGTTTGTATATGTATATGTCCAGAACAAAAATATAGAAACAATCTATGGTTATATAAACAGTGACAGCTATAATTTTACAGGTGTAAACCACGGACGTACCCTTGACATAGGATATGTAGAAGCCGGTTCAACCATTTCTCTCACTCCTTCCGATTCAGAAAAAGGAAGTCTGAGACCTCTCGTATACGCAGTGGATGAAGATAAGTTCAAAGAAGCCATGACTAAACTTTCTGCAGGTGGTCTTAATGTGACGTCCTATAGTGATACAAGAATCACAGGTACAATTACCGCAGACAAATCCGGTCTTATGTTTACTTCAATACCTTATGATAAGAGCTGGACAGTATATGTAGACGGAACACCTGTTTCTACTCAAAAAGTTGGTGATGCATTCCTGGCTGTTGAATTATCTGCCGGAACACATACCATCGAAATGAAATTTACCGCCGGAAATTATAAGGCAGGTCTTGTAATTTCCATAATAAGCTTTATAATTATAGGAAGTCTTGTTTTCTTCAGGATTAAGTTCAAAACAGAAATAACAGAAGAAAATGCAATAGAAACAATGATATATAAGATTAACAGCAAAAATAAAAAGACCGATAAAAAACAGGAAAGCGAGGAAACTGAACAATGAAACTCTGGGGCGGACGGTTCACAAAAGAAACTAACCAATTAGTGCATAACTTTAATGCATCACTTTCTTTTGACCAGAAATTTTACAAACAGGACATTGATGGCAGTATTGCCCACGTTAATATGTTGGCAAAACAGAATATCGTAACTAACGAAGAAAGGTTTGCCATTCTTAATGCCCTTGAACAGATTAAGACAGATATAGAGACAGGTGTTCTTGAAATCAGCCCTGAATACGAAGATATCCACTCTTTCGTTGAGGCTACTCTTATAGAAAGAATAGGCGATACCGGTAAAAAACTTCATACAGGAAGAAGCCGTAACGACCAGGTTGCCCTTGACATGCGCCTTTATGTCCGTGATGAAGTTAAAGAGACCAATGCTCTTTTAAAGGATCTTCTTAAAGTTATCTTAAGAATAATGAAAGAAAATATTGAGACATATATGCCGGGATTTACACATCTTCAGAAAGCCCAGCCTGTCACTGTAGCCCATCATTTCGGAGCATATTTTGAAATGTTCAGAAGAGACTGCACAAGACTTGACGATATTTATGACAGAATGAACTACTGCCCTCTGGGTGCAGGTGCACTTGCCGGCACCACATATCCTTTGGACAGGGATTTTACCGCAGATTTTCTTAAGTTTAACGGTGCAACCAATAACAGTATGGATTCCGTATCAGACAGGGATTATATAATTGAATATTTAAGTGCTTTATCCACAATTATGATGCACCTCAGCAGATTTTCAGAGGAAATCATTATATGGAACTCCAATGAATACAGATTTATTGAATTAGACGATTCTTATTCAACCGGAAGTTCAATTATGCCACAGAAAAAGAATCCCGACATTGCTGAACTTGTACGCGGTAAGACAGGCCGTGTATATGGTGCCCTTATGTCAATTCTTACTACTATGAAAGGACTTCCTTTGGCATATAACAAAGATATGCAGGAAGATAAGGAACTGACTTTTGATGCCATTGATACAACAAAGGGTTGTATACTCCTGTTTACCGGAATGATTGATACAATGACTTTTAACAAAGAAGTTATGGAAGCAAGTGCCAAAAACGGCTTCACAAATGCCACTGATGCAGCTGATTACCTTGTCAACCATGGTATTCCATTCAGAGATGCCCACGGCATTATCGGACAGCTTGTATTATTATGTATCGAGAAAAATATTTCTCTTGACGAACTTCCTTTAGAGGAATATAAAAAAATCTGTCCTGTATTTGAAAATGACATATACGAAGCAATAAGCCTTAAAACATGTGTAGAAAAAAGACTTACAAAAGGTGCTCCCGGCAAAGCGGCAATGCTTGAAGAAATCAAGATCTGTGAAGCATTTCTTAACGAAGAATAATTCTATAGGCAATATAAAAGGACTGTGATTGTACACAGTCCTTTTTATATTCTAATTATTAAATTCAAAATGCTGGTAATCCTTAACTTTTTCCCAACTGCCTCCCCAGGTAAAACCTGCCTTTGTAAATACAGAGTATGCGTAATCAGAATTGTCTATTTTCATTTTAAAGACTTTATCTCTGTCAGCATATATTTCTCCCGATATAGGGAGTATCGTCCCATTTTCGCCCACATACGGGTTGTACAAGGGGTTAATATCTATTGCCATTCCGTATGCATGCTTAGACCATGAATCAGTCTTGGCAACTTTTCTTGCATTAAAACATGATGTATTGTTATATGACATAGAAACTTCGTCATTTCCGCCATATTCGTCTATTAGGGCAATCTGCTCTATAGGATATGACGCTTTATAAAGTTCATAAAAAACATCTCTTGTCTTTTCGGCTATTGCCTTATTTACAATAAGCTCACCGGTATGAGGTTTGTAGTCTGTCCCCCAATAGAGAACTTTGACATATCTTAAATCCTCTCTTGTAACAGGACAATCATCTGTAAATGATACATTAACCATCTTCTTAAAAATAAGATCCGGAATTTCCATATATGCAAAATAGGTACTCTTATCTCCATCCGTTATCTCAGACGGCAGTGGATAATTGCCTGAAAACTCAGGATGTGACCCACCGTCAATTATTATTTTTTTCTTGTTGCCCGCAACAAGAAGTATTATCAGTAATCCAAGAACTAACGCACTTATTATAAGAATAATTTCAGCAAAGTTTCTTTTTTTCTTTTTCTTATCCGCCACTTTTATTTCCTCTGTTTCTCATTAATTGTAACAGAAAGCTGGTTGAAAGGTATTTCTATACCGGCATCATCAAGGGCATTTTTGAATTTCTCTGTTAATTCCCATTTGATTTTCCAATAATCATCTGTCATGACCCATGCCATTGTCCCAATCGTTATCTGGCTTTCTTCAAGTGCATCCACATATACCTTGTTATCTTCGTTTTTAAGGATGCCGTCCTGCGAATTAATAACATTCATAAGAATGTCCTTTGCCCTTTTCATATCGGAATCGTAGCTTATCCCTACTTTGATTTCAATTCTTCGTTTGTTGTTGGCAGTATAGTTGGTAATGCTTGTATTAGCCAGGGAACCATTGGGAATTATAACCATCTTATTATCAAAAGTTCTCATTCTGGTATAAAATAAATCAATACCCTCAACTAACCCTTCATTGCCATGCACATCTTCCTTGACAAAATCTCCGATTTTAAACGGTTTAAAAAGAAGTATCAGCACACCGCCGGCAAAGTTTGAAAGGCTTCCCTGAAAAGCAAGACCGATTGTAAGTCCGGCAGCACTTAATACTGCTATAAACGATGATGCAGGTATGCCAAGTATTCCTATAATCACAATGGCAAGAACGCCATACAGACCAAATTTAATAAGTGATGAAAGGAATTTCGTTACAATTGGTTCCAATTTTGATTTCTCGTTAGCTTTTCCGATAAATTTCAACAGACATTTTATTAATTTATTTCCAACAACCAGCACGATTATTGCAATCAACAGATTTTTGCCAAATCCAAGACACCATGTAGCAACTGATTTCAAAACTTTTTCCCAGTTAGCTTTGGTAAAAATCTGTGCTGTCTGAAAAAGCAATGCATTCATTATTTAGTATTTCCTTTCTTCGCCACTGTCTTAGTATAATCAAGCACTATAACGCCTAAAGGAGGCAATGTTAATCTTATTGAGTCTGCACGTCCGTCGCACTCATCCTTCTTTGACGAAACAGCTCTCTTATTAAGAATTCCACTTCCGCCGAATTTCTCATCGTCGGTGTTAAAGATTTCTTTATATCTGCCTTCAAAAGGAACACCAATCTTATACTTCTCCCTGATAACCGGAGTAAAATTAGCTATTACAACAAGTATTCTGCCGTCCTTTGACTTTCGCACAAAGCTGAGTACGCACTCATTACCGGAAATATTATTAATCCATTCAAAACCGTCGATTTCATAATCCATCTCTGATAATTCGGAATGTTTATTATAAAAATCTGTAAGAGCTTTAACAAAAGTATTCCATGTTTCTTCTCCGTTACCGGAATATATTGTCTTTTTGCCCGGATGAGCAAAGGAATAAGCAAATGCAGCCCTTAAATTCGCCATCTTATCTCCATGAATCCGTCCGGGTATCTTAGCTTCCAGCATGTTAATACTGTCTGCATCAAATGCAAGTATGCTGTCCTGATTATAAAAAGTAACTATGCTAAGAGAAAGCTTATTATATCTTCCTTTTCTGAATAAAGGATCACAACCCAGAAAGTATATAAGATTATCGCCAAAAATATGGTTAATACTGTAATCAAATCCAAGAGCACCCTCTTCTTTGATGCTTCCTGTCACATCAGGCCAGCCTGCCCTGTCATCCGCAACGGTTATTACATCCTTATACTGTTTACCAAAAATTTCATTAAGACCTCTTATAAAATCAACAGCTTCAAGATTTTCCCTGCCGCCAAACATATTAGAAGTCCATTTATCCCTTTCAAAATCAAGATATACGGCATTACCTAATCTGTCTGCAACTATTCCGTCTGCATGAAGCTCTTCAATAATATACGAAGCTGATGAATACATAATATTGGCAACTTCGTTACGGCCTACATTAATATCATCAAAATTCCATTGGATAAGAACACCTATATTCCTTTTGTGTAAAGAATTAATCAACGTTTTAAAATCATCAAGGCTTCCGTATCTGTTGTTTATGCTAAAATACCCGGTCCTGTCATAGTCAAGATAAAGTCCGGTATAGGTATTAATTACATTTTTAAGAACCACATGGGTAAATCTGCTTTCAGAAAAAGTATTTTCTATTGCCTGTGTTATTTCCTTATATGTCACATCCTCATCAGGCAAAGAATATGTATATACCGACATAGGAGCTTCTTTGTACTTATTGCGGCTCTTTCTGTTGCTAAGCCATTCTTCATCAGACCATTTAAAATTATCATCACATACAAATGATGCCGGTTCACTCTTACTTTCAGACATCTTTGAAAAAGGATCTGTTATAAGGACAACTTTACCGCCTTTAAGTCTGATTTCAAATTTGTAAAGTGAAGAAGCTTTAACTCCCGGAACAAAAAGTTCAAATACACCTGTGCTGTCAATTGCCTCTAACTGATGTATTCTTCCATCCCAGTTATTAAATTCACCGACAACGCTTACTCTTAATGCCTCCGGTGCCCATATTGCAAAATCAACGCCTTTAACGCCCTTATAATCCATTTCATGGGCACCAAGGAATCTATATACATGGTTATTATTTCCTTCAATAAAAGATTTCAAATCACTCTTCTTAATCATTGAAGGATAGTTATACGCATCATCTGTCTCAAATGTATTACCGTCCTCAAAACGGAACTCAACCGTATATGCGAATTTACTTTTTACAGGTATAAGTACGGCAAAATACCCCTCTTCATCTGCCATTTCCATCTCATATGTCTTGCCATCCGCAGCTTTAACGGTTGCGCCTACTGCAGCAGGATAAAATGACTGTATTAAAATTCCACCTTTGACGGAATGTGTTCCCAAAAGATTCTTAGGTTTACAGCCATCCGAATAAATAATTCCCTCTATATCAGGCCAGTTCATTAAATCATAAAGTTTTTTATCCATATAAAATTTCTCCCTGAAATGTATTTTCTATATTGTACCACATTCCAAGGTAATTAAAAAGACATGCAATTAGATTTTTGCATGCCTTTTTGTATTTACTCTTCTATTCTGTGTATGAATATGCCGCTTCTGAGCTTTGGTTCAAACCAAGTAGATTTAGGTGGCATAAGCATATCTGCATCAGCCACATCAAAAAGTTCCGAAATTGACGTAGGGAACATTGAAAACGCAATTGCCATATCATTATGGACTCTGTCTTCAAGTTCTTTAAGGCCTCTTATTCCGCCTATAAAATCAATTCTCTTATCAACTCTCGGATCTCCTATTCCAAGAATAGGTGTGAGAAGGAAATCCTGAAGAACGGCTACATCAAGACCATCAACCGGGTCTTCTGATAATATGCTCTCCTTCGCAGACAGCAGATACCATTCATCACCAAGATACATTCCGAACTCACCTTTGTGTTCCGGATAAAATGCTTTTTTTCCACGGGGTTCAATATCAAAATATTTGGAAACTGCATTAAAAAACTCTTCTTTAGTAAGACCGTTTAAATCCTTAACAACTCTGTTATATGGCATTATCATCAATTCTTCGTCCGGGAATAAAACAGAAAGGAAATAATTAAATTCTTCCTTGCCTGTATAGTCAGGGTGTTCTTCCCTTCTCTTAAGCCCTACCTTAACTGCTGATGCTGCCCTATGGTGTCCATCAGCAATATAAATCGAATTAATTGAATCAAATGCCTCCCTGATACCGTCAATATCTTTCTGTTCGGATACTTTGAATACCCTGTGTCTTATCTCATCATCATCGCAGACAAAGTCGTATATCGGAGGATGTTCCTTAACAGTGCAAATGATGTCTTTTATCTTTTCATTAGCTCTGTAGGCAAGAAAAATCGGACCTGTCTGTGCACTTGTTCTGTCAACGTGGTTAATTCTGTCCAGTTCTTTATCTGCCCTTGTTTTCTCATGCTTCTTGATTATATTATTAAGGTAATCATCAATGGAGGCACAGGCAACAATACCTGTCTGTACTCTTCCGTCCATTGTCAGCTCATAGATATAATAAGCATTATCTTTGTCTTCTATAAACACACCATCTGATATTTCTTTATCAAGCAGTCTTCTTGCCTCATCATATACAACATCCGCATATGTATCTACAGAATCGTCAAACTGTGTCTCAGGTCTGTCAATATTAAGAAACAAGAGCTCCCTGCCTTTGACTTTTTCACATGCTTCACTCCTGTTATATACATCATATGGTAATGAAGCCACATGCTTTGCAAGCTCTTTCTCAGGTCTAATACATTGAAAGGGTTTTATATCAGCCATTTTTTCTCCTTTTATTTAATAACTCTTACCTTAAGAATTCCTTCTTTGGTTGCTATCTCATCAGCAATATCCTTAGCACCGGCTTTGTCGATATCGATAATTGAATATGCGTATTCGCCTCTGCTCTGGTTCATCATCTTATCAATGTTAATTCCGCTCTGACCGAATACGGTAGTTAATCCACTGATGATATTAGGTACATTTTTATGAAGAACAGCAATTCTTCCTGCCTGTGAACATGCGCCCATATCACATGCCGGGAAATTAACGGAATTTCTTATATTACCATTTTCGAGGTAATCTGTAATTTCTGCAGCAGCCATTACAGCACAGTTATCTTCTGACTCTGTTGTAGATGCTCCAAGGTGTGGGAATGCAACTACTCCCTTTGTATTAGCAAGCTTAACTGATGGGAAGTCTGTAGCATATCCGGCAATCTTACCGCTTGCAAGTCCTTCGATTACTGCATCTTCTTTAATAAGAAGATCTCTTGCAAAGTTAAGAATGATAACACCATCTTTCATCATTGAAATAGTATCGGCATTAATCATTTCCTTAGTATCATCAAGCAATGGTACATGTACTGTGATATAATCACATTCTCTGAATACTTCTTCTCTTTCTTTTACAAGCTTAACTTTTCTTGAAAGATTAAGAGCATTCTGAACTGAAAGGAATGGATCACATCCGATTACTTCCATACCGAGTGAAGATGCTGCGTTGGCAACAAGTACACCGATTGCTCCAAGTCCGATTACACCAAGCTTTTTGCCTTTAACTTCTCTTCCGGCAAACTTAGACTTTGCCTTTTCCATTGTCTTTCCTATATTCTCATCATCTTTATTCTCATTAACCCAGCCATTAGCTGCAATAAGATTTCTTGATGTAAGAATCATTGCTGCAATAACAAGCTCTTTAACGCCGTTAGCATTGGCACCGGGAGTATTAAATACCACAATACCCTTTTCGGCACATTTATCAAGAGGTATATTATTGACACCGGCACCTGCTCTTGCTATTGCAAGAAGGTTATCTGAAAATTCCATATCGTGCATAGCCGCACTTCTTACAAGAATGGCTTCTGCTTCATTAACATCATCTGTCTTTACAAAATCAGAGCTTAAAGACTTAAGCCCAGCCTCTGAAATAGCATTTAAACAATTATATTTGAACATCTTATCTCCTTCTATAAAACACTACCCGGGCAATACACCCGAGCAGTTATTTCTTTATGCATTTTCTTCTTCAAATTTTTTCATAAATTCAACTAACTTCTGAACACCTTCTATTGGCATTGCATTATAAATGCTGGCTCTCATACCGCCCACAGTTCTGTGTCCTTTAAGGTTCTCAAAGCCTGCTTCTTTAGCTTCTTTAACAAACTTGGCATCAAGTTCTTCATTACCTGTAACAAAAGGAACATTCATTAATGAACGATCCTTAGGAACTACTGTTCCCTTGAATAATTTACTCTGGTCAAGGAAATCATAAAGTATGGCTGCTTTCTTTTCGTTGCGTTCCTTCATTGCTTTAAGGCCGCCCATCTTCTTAATCCACTTGAATACCTTACCGCAGATATAGATGCCATAAGCAGGTGGTGTATTATATAATGAGTCATTATCTGCATGAATCTTATACTTGAGCATTGTAGGTGTTCCAGGAAGTGTATCCTCCGTAATAAGGTCTTCCCTGATAATAACAATAACAACACCTGCAGGTCCGATATTCTTCTGGACACCGCCATAGATAACGCCGTACTTTGTTACATCAACAGGTTCTGACAGGAAACATGATGATACATCTGCAACAAGTGTGTGTCCCTTAGTATTAGGAAGTTCCTTATACTTTGTACCATAAATTGTATTGTTCTCACAGATATAAACGTAATCACAATCCTCAGGTATATCAAGGTCCGAACAATCAGGTATGTACGAAAATGTCTTATCTGCCGATGATGCAAGTTCAATAGCCTCACCATAAATCTTAGCTTCCTGATATGCTTTCTTAGCCCACTGTCCTGTTACAATGTATCCTGCCTTCTTATTCTTCATAAGATTCATAGGAATCATTGCGAACTGCTGTGATGCGCCGCCCTGAAGGAAAAGTACCTTATAATTGTCAGGTATATTCATAATCTCTCTTAAATCTGCTTCTGCTTCCTTAATGATATTATCGTATACCTTGGATCTGTGGCTCATTTCCATAACCGACATCCCGGATCCTTTGTAGTCAAGCATCTCATCTGCTGCTTCTCTTAATACTTCTTCCGGTAAAACGGCCGGGCCCGCTGAAAAATTGTAAATACGTCCCACTTTCGTGTGCCTCCTTTTGTCTTCTAAAACAATATAGTGTTTATTTTACGTCAAAAAAAATATTCAGTCAATAGACAATTGGCATTTGTGTATAAAAGTGTATATAAAAGTCTTTCATTCTGGTATGTTATAATTATTAAAATCTGGTACTTTAAATCAATCCACCCGAATGGTATTATCATACTGTTTTCATGGAAACAGAAATACACATAAAAATTTTAAGGAAGTAAATAAAATGACAACAAAAAATTTATGTCTGGCTTCTGTTTTCACAGCCATAGTATGTCTTGTGACAAGATTTATCCAGATTCCGATACCACTCGGATATTTTAATATAGGAAACTGCATTATTTTGCTGTTCTGCTATGTAATGCCATGTCCTTACGGACTGTTCATAGGCGGCGTCGGTTCTGCAATCGCCGATTTATTATCAATGCCTGTATGGGCGTTTCCAACACTGATTATAAAAGTACTCATGCCACTTGCATTTTATGGTTTAATAAAATTATTTGATAAGTTCAGCCTTAAATATATTTTTGCGGCAATAATTTCAATGCTTATACCTTTTGCAGGTTATACTTTTGTAGGCGCTATCATAGCCGGAAGTCTCTATGCGGGATTCACCCAGATTCCGGGACTTGCCCTTGAATACGCAGCCAACGTTGTATTGTTTGCCGTACTCTGGTTTGCAGCAAAAAAGGCAGGACTGAGGAGAATTTATGAATCAGACCGATCACAATAGGCAAAATAAAATCGCCGTTATAAATGATTTTTCAGGATTTGGGAGATGCTCTATTGCAGTCTCCCTTCCTATAATTTCGCAGCTAAGAATACAATGCTGTGCCGTTCCCACATCTGTTTTTTCTAACCATACAGGTTTCAAAGAATATTTTTTTGACGATTACACCCACAACATGGAAGAATATATAAGTAACTGGAAAAAACTTGATTTACGTTTTAAAGGTATCCTGTCAGGTTTTTTAGGCTCAAGAAAACAGATAGAAATTGTGCAGGATTTTATCCGTGATTTCCGCTCGGATGATACAAAGGTCATAATAGACCCGGTTATGGGAGACAATGGTAAACCTTATCCAACCTATACGGATGATATGTGTATGGCAATGAAAGATCTTGTAAAATATGCCGATATCCTTACCCCGAATCTGACGGAAGCATGTATTCTCACAGATACTCCGTACACACCTGAAACATTCGTAAAAAAAGATTATGAAGCCCTGCTTATGAAGATTGCCGAATACGGTGCAAAAAAGATTGTAATAACAGGAATAGACAGCGGTATTTTTCTTACCAACTATATATATGACACAGACAAAGGTATTTATACAACAAGGCAAAAGAGGGTCGGTCATGTCCGTTCCGGCACCGGTGATGTGTTTTCAGCAATAATTGCGGCAGATGCGGTACATGACATTGATTTCAGGGAATCCGTAAAGAGGGCTTCTTCTTTTGTAAAAAAATGTATCGAAGTTACGGAAACCTTTGACATTCCGCCTACTGACGGTGTATGCTTTGAAGAAGTTCTTCATACCCTAAAATGTAACTAATAATAACAGGAGTTGACCAATATGACTATACTATATGAAGTACATGATAATTTATATGTTAATCTTACCAACAAATGTCCATGTTCCTGCACTTTCTGTTTAAGACAGACCAGGGACCATATGGAAAATTCAGGTGTTTTGTGGCTTGAAAGGGAGCCATCTTACGAAGAGGTAATCGCAGAATTCAGCAAATTCGACCTTAACAAATACAAGGAAGTTGTATTCTGTGGCTTCGGTGAACCAACTGAAAGAATAGACGTATTGTTAAAAGTTGCCAGATACGTAAAGGACACCTTTAATAAGCCGACAAGAATTAATACAAACGGGCTTGGCAATCTCGTGTGCGGCAGGGACATTACCCCTGAGTTAAAAGGTCTTATTGATACTGTTTCAATAAGCCTTAATACACCTAACAAGGAAAGATACCATGAACTTGTAAGAAGTCGTTTCGGTGATATTTCTTATGATGCAATGCTTGATTTTGCAAAAGAAGCCGTAAAATATGTGCCTAATGTTGTTATGACAACAGTTGAAACAACTATCACCCATGATGAAGAAAAAGAATGTCAGGCAATTTGTGACCGGCTTGGTGTTAAATACAGAATACGACCATTTGAAGACTAAAAAAACAGGCAGCAATGCCTGTTTTTTTATGTAAAATCTACTGTAACTGCCAATAAATTGGTACTATATGATATGGATACACTATATCCTCTGTTAAGATTCTTAAGGTAATTCTTAACCGCGTCAACACCATCATTCATGGTAATATTTTCATTTTCCAGAATAATCGCATATTTACCCGATTTATTCATAAATCCCTGCAGTCTGTCTGCAAGTTCTTCTGAAGAATTCACTCTCATAACATTGGTAAATCCTGACATTCTGTACATTAAATCATTATAATCATTGGATATTCCGTTTGGAAGAGGTGTTGTTCCGATGTAATTATCTTCTGTATGTGTCATGGATATATGATTGTAGGTACAAAGAAGATACTCATAAGAGATATTGTCTCCTCCGGGATAGTTACTTGTCCCGTTTACTACAGGGTCATCCCATGTAACGTCAATATAATACCAGTTTCCGTCTAATTTCACAGCATTCCACGCATGGGACACATTATCTGTTTTCACCATTACCAGTGTACATGGTATACCCATCTGTTTCATAAATATATAAAAAGTAACAGAATACCCCTGGCATACACCTGTCTTATTATTTAAAAGATTACTTACATGATTGAAACTGTCACCTCTGTCATAGTACTTATCATTATATGTTGTGTTGCATACTATCCAGTTATGAACAGTTCTTATCTTCTCTGTTTCGGTCATTCCGGCCTTAATTATGCTGTTAAGAATACTGTTAATCGTATTAATATCATCTTCCGTCACATTACTGTATGATTTTGTCAGTTCGGAGTAATTATTGGAACTGCTGTAGGCCGGATATGCTGACGCATCATGCGCTGCAGGCTTGGTCGCAGGAACATTCTCCTGTCCTTTAGTCTCAGTCTGTGTGGCAGGTGTCGACTCCGGCTCTGTGGCACGGGTAGTCACATTCTCCCTCGCAGGAGTTGTCTGCGGGGTTGTCTGTGGCGTTGTTTCCGGTATTACCACGGTATCCGTTGTCTGCTCTTCCGGCTCGTTTTCACCCGTTGTACCGGTTTCTTTTTCGGTACTGACTTCATCATTAGCTGTTGTTGTGGTCTCAGAAATAAATGAAGGCAGTTCATTACTTCTTTCAACATTATCTGAATCTGCTGTTTTCCTTCCGCACCCTGCCGCAAACAATAATGCAAGGGCAATCAAGACAGCATATATCTTTGCTGATTTTTTCATGAATCTGCCTCCTTTATATAATATTTTAATTAGCAATCAAATGTTTCCATTAAAGATGCTCCCGGTGAAACCATAGGAAATACCTTATCATCTTTTTCAATATGGCAATCAAGTACGCATGGTATATTCATCGCAATGGCGTCCTTAAGGGCTGCTTCAAAATCTTCCTTGGTCTCAACTCTGTATGCCTTAGCTCCAAGACCCTCTGCAACTTTAACGTAATCAACCTGGTCTTCAAGAACGGTATAAGAATATCTTTGACCATAGTAAAGTGTCTGCCACTGTCTTACCATTCCGAGTACATGGTTATTAACTATTATTTCAATAATAGGAATGTTATATCTGGTGGCTGTTGCTAATTCATTCATATTCATTCTGAAGCATCCGTCTCCGGCGATATTAATAACAATCTTGTCCTTACGGCCTAACTTGGCACCGATAGATGCACCAAGTCCGTAGCCCATTGTGCCAAGGCCTCCTGATGAAAGGAAAGTTCTAGGCTCTTTGTATTTATAATATTGGGCGGCCCACATCTGATGTTGTCCGACCTCTGTTGTAATAATTGCATTACCGTCTGTAACTTCAAAAATCTTCTCCATAAGATATGGTCCTGTAAGAATATCTTTATTGTATCTGAGCGGATATTCTTTTTTCATTTCGTAGATATGGTTCATCCACTCTTTGTGATTTTCCTTATCAAGCCTTGCATTAATTGCTTCAAGAACAACTTTGATATCGCCTACTATCGACATATCAACTTTAATATTCTTATTGATTTCGGCCGGGTCAATGTCTATCTGCAAAATTCTGGCGTTGGAAGCAAATTTGCTTGTATCTCCCGTTACACGGTCAGAAAATCTTGCACCAAGAACTATTAAAAGGTCACATTCCATAACGCCGAAATTAGAAGTCTTGGTACCATGCATTCCGAGCATTCCGGTATATCTTTCATTGGTGCCGTCAAATGCGCCCTTACCCATAAGTGTATCACACACAGGGGCATCAACTTTTTCCACAAATTCGGCAATCTCGGCTGAAGCACCTGAAATTATTGAACCACCGCCTACAAATACAAATGGCTTTCTTGCTTTTTTAATCATATCTATTGCTTCAGCAATTTCATTGTTGTCAATATTTTTATTAACTTCAGGTACAACCGGTGTTTTGTACTCATAATCTGCCATTTTTGCGGTTACATCCTTAGGAATGTCAATGAGTACAGGGCCCGGACGGCCTTCTTTAGCTATTCTGAACGCATTCCTGATTACATCAGCGAGCTTATTAACGTCCTTTACAATAAAGTTATGTTTCGTAATAGGAAGTGTCACTCCAACAATATCAATTTCCTGAAAACTGTCTTTTCCAAGAAGTGGTACTCCTACATTACATGTTATGGCAACAACCGGAACTGAATCCATATACGCCGTTGCAATTCCTGTTACAAGATTAGTAGCTCCGGGACCTGATGTGGCAAAACATACTCCAACCTTGCCCGTAGCTCTTGCATATCCGTCAGCAGCGTGGCTGGCACCCTGCTCATGGCTTGTAAGAATATGTTTTATCTCATCTGAATGTTTATAAAGTTCATCATATACATTAAGTATTGCTCCTCCCGGATACCCAAATACTGTGTCTACTCCTTGTTCTTTGAGACACTCTATTAAAATCTGTGAACCTGTTAATTGCATGTCAACTCTCCATTATCTATATTATTTTATCTCTAAAACAGCACCTTTATCTGCTGATGTAACCATCTTTGCATATCTTGCAAGATATCCCTTTGTTACCCTTGGTTCTCTAGGCTGCCATTTTGCTTTTCTTTCTGCTAAAACTTCGTCACTAACATCTACATTGATTGTATTGGCAGGAATATCAATTTTAATGATATCTCCTTCTTCGATAAGGGCGATTGGTCCGCCTACCGCTGCCTCAGGTGATACATGTCCTATTGACGCACCTCTTGATGCACCTGAGAAACGTCCGTCAGTAATGAGTGCAACGCTTGAACCAAGACCCATACCTGCGATCGCTGATGTAGGATTAAGCATTTCTCTCATTCCGGGACCACCCTTAGGGCCTTCATATCTTATAACAACTACGTCTCCGGCAACAATTTTGCCACCCTTAATAGCTGCAATGGCATCCTCTTCACAATCAAACACCCTTGCTGGACCTTCATGTACAAGCATTTCAGGAACAACCGCAGAACGCTTTACAACACATGAATCAGGTGCAATATTACCTCTTAATACGGCAATTCCGCCTGTTGCAGAATATGGATTGTCAATAGGTCTTATTATTTCAGTATCCTTATTAACACATCCTTTAATATTTTCACCTACAGTCTTACCGGTTGCAGTAATCAAATCTGTATAAAGAAGGTTTTTCTTAGTAAGCTCATTCATAACGGCATAAATTCCGCCGGCCTCATTAAGCTCTTCCATATAATGATGTCCTGCCGGAGCAAGATGACAAAGATTAGGTGTCTTTGCACTGATTTCATTAGCAATATCAAGATTGAGCTTAACACCTGCTTCTTTTGCAATAGCAGGAAGGTGAAGCATTGTATTAGTTGAACAGCCAAGTGCCATATCAACTGTAAGTGCGTTCATAAAAGCTCTCTCTGTCATAATGTCAAGTGGACGTATATTCTTTTCAAGAAGTTCCATAACTTTCATACCGGCATGTTTCGCAAGCTTGATTCTGTCCGAATATACGGCAGGAATTGTACCGTTGCCGCGTAATCCCATACCGATAGCTTCTGTAAGACAGTTCATACTGTTAGCCGTGTACATACCTGAACATGAACCGCATGTAGGACATGCTTTATTCTCATATTCGTCAAGTTCTTCTGCTGTTATTTTGCCTGCGGTATAAGCACCTACTGCCTCAAACATACTTGAAAGACTTGTCTTACAGCCTTTTACATGACCTGCAAGCATTGGTCCACCACTTACAAATACTGTAGGAACATTAACCCTTGCTGCAGCCATTAATAAGCCCGGTACATTCTTATCACAGTTAGGAATCATAACCATTGCATCAAAAGCATGTGCTGTTGCAAGACACTCTGTTGAATCTGCAATAAGGTCTCTTGTTACAAGGGAATATTTCATTCCTACATGTCCCATTGCAATTCCGTCACAAACGGCAATTGCAGGTACTACAACAGGTGTTCCGCCTGCCATGGCAACTCCGAGCTTAACTGCTTCTACTATTTTATCAAGGTTCATATGACCGGGAATAATTTCATTATATGAGCTGACAATACCTACCAAAGGCTTATCCATTTCTTCTTTTGTAAAACCTAATGCATTAAATAAAGATCTGTGAGGAGCCTGCTGTACTCCTTTTTTAACTGAATCGCTTTTCATAATATCCTCCTAAATTCTCTCGGCAATCAAATCGCCCATCTCGGTTGTTGAAGTAAGCTTCATGCCTTCTGACATAATATCTGTAGTTCTGTAACCCTCTGCAAGAACCTTTTTAACTGCATTTTCGATAGCATCCGCTGCTTCATCAAGGTCAAAAGAATATCTTAACATCATTGCTGCAGAGAGAATTGTTGCTATAGGGTTAGCTATATTTTTACCTGCTATATCAGGTGCTGAACCATGGGATGGTTCATAAAGTCCAAGCTTTGTCTTACCAAGGCTTGCGCTTGAAAGCATACCGATTGAGCCTGTAATCATACTTGCCTCATCGGATAAAATATCACCGAACATATTCTCAGTTAAAATAACATCAAACTGTCCCGGATTCATAACAAGCTGCATTGCACAATTATCTACAAGCATATCTGTATATGTTACTTCAGGATAATCTGCCGCAACTTCTTTAACTATCTTTCTCCATAATCTTGAGCTGTCAAGGACGTTAGCCTTGTCAACGCTGATAACATTCTTACGACGCTTCATTGCAATATCAAATGCCTTGATTGCAATACGTCTTATCTCGTCTTCGTTATATTTAAGGGTGTCAACTGCCGTTACAACACCATCTATTTCTCTGGTATATCTTTCGCCGAAATAAAGACCGCCTGTAAGTTCTCTCATAATGACCATATCAAATCCGTCACCGATAATCTCACTCTTAAGAGGACAGGCATCCTTAAGTTCATCATAAAGATATGCCGGACGCATATTTACAAAAAGTTCAAGTTCCTTACGAATCTTAAGTAATCCTGCCTCAGGTCTTAACTCAGGTGCTACATCATACCATCTTGAATTACCCACGTTACCGCCTACTGCTCCAAGTAAAACAGCGTCTCCTGCTTTGGCAATCGCTACTGCCTCATCTGTAAGTGGTACTCCATACTCATCAATAGAACATCCACCCATTAGAATCTTAGTATAATTAAGCTTAAAATCATACTTTCTGCCTGCCGCATCAAGTACCTTTACCGCTTCTGCCACAATTTCAGGTCCAATTCCATCGCCCGGAATAACTGTTACATTGTAATTACTCATTTCTATCTACCTCTGTATCTAATTTAGTACCTCTTTTCCGACTGCGTCATATACACATAGAAAGTACATTAAGTATAATTTTATCTCATACATGCATAAAATACAAGGATATAATTTTAATCAAATATGTTGATGTATTTTAACAATAACCACTCTGTAAACATAAGTGACCACTTACTGGTCACTTAGTGGTCATTTTATTATAAAAGAGACCACTTACCGGTCACTCTTTCATTTGAAGTGACCGGTAACCTATCTTCTCATTATCTTTAACAATTTCATTATAAGATTTTTAATTTTAAGGTATTTAATCCAAAACCACCAATCAGTCCGGTTACAAACCTTCTGGAATTTGTTGATTCCTTTATTCCAAAATATTGCAAACTCCAGTCTGTAAGCATTACTCCGGCCATAATAATGCATAGCTGCCATGGCACTTTATATTTTTTAAAAAGAATGAGTGCTAAAAAATATGATATGATTACGCCTGTACATCTGGCACATACAGGGAACTGGTAACCCTTTATAAAAAAACTTCTTTCCGGCATCTGATGGCATCCGAGTTTTTTGCCGAATTCCATACATTTAATCCATAATTCATCTCTGCTCATGCTTTAAACCTGTTGCCACACTGCGGACATATCCAATAGTTTGTTGAATACGTTCTTTTTCCTTTTCCGCATGCTCCGCAAAGTATACCTATCCATCCAAACAGAATAGCGCCGCAGCAGCCTTTCGTTGCTGAAAAATCTTTTCCTTTTGTTTTTGTTTCAGTTATTATCTGTAAATTAGTGTTTCCGCATTTTGGACACTGCATATTTGAATCCTCCTTTGTTGAAAATTCTCTATATTATTTTAAAACATTGTTTCTATGGTATTCCATATATTTTATATTATCATTTGATAATTCAATCTGCATATCATTTTTTATATTCATACTAATTGCACAATTTTTACTTAATTCATCCGATATTACAATGTGACCACCATTGTCAAAAGAGATATATCCTCTGTCAAAAAGTTTATCATGATTTGGGCATAATAATAATCCATTATTCACATCAACTTTTTCCGCATGACTGCTTTTTGCCCATGGTTTAATATGGCTTGCTACAAGTAGTGATTTATCATCTACATCACATAAGCAACAATGTGTATATCTTCTCATAAGAAGTTTTCTAAATGCAGATTGATTAACACGAACTTTAATCAATGCTTCTCTTTCTTCCCCTTGTAACTGTTTTGTCTCTATCTCTTTATCAATCTCATCTACAGAATTGTCCAACTGTGCCTTTAATACATCTTCCTGCTCTGCGGTATCTATAACAGTCTCAATCTCTCTATTCAACTAGTTCTCATCATACCTCAAGAAATAATCCATAACATATTTAAATTCATCAACATCATACGGAATCTTAAAACATCTGTTTCTACATCCATCACCTGTTTTATTGTACACTTCATATTTTGAAAAATATCTGTCATCAGATACCATATTTACTGTATTAACATTAATTTGACCAACCAAAAAATGCATATGCGTTTTGTATTTTTTATTATCTGCTACAGTTACAAACGTTGCATATAAATCTCCTGATTTTCCCGATTTACATGTTCCTTTCGTCTCTACTGTCCTTTTAGTATCATCTTTTATTCCATATCTTGCAAAGGTGTCTACTAATTCAGACTTCCATTTGTACTTTTTAATCTCATCAAATAAGGATATGTAGTCAATTAAATCTATTTTCTCTGGGTAACCCATAATCAATCTGACCTTTCTTATTAATACGCTTTATCAATGTTGATACAAAATATCTGTATATTCATATCAGTATTCCTTCTCTATCTCTTCATCTATTCCATACATTTTCTTGAATACTTCAAGGTCTGCCTGTTCCTTAATGAGCATAATCTCTTCTATCTTACCTGTGTGAATATCCTTAAATCCTGCAACCTGTTCGCCATTACAGATACTCGCTTTAATTACCGGTTTCTTATTGTCCTTATCATATGTCTTTGTAACTGTCTTTTTCTTAAATAGTCCCACTCTGAGCACCTTCTTTTGACTTTGCCATCAGTATTAGTTTTTCAAAGGACTGTGCAAAACGTACATCATCTTCTTCTGTACGCTTTTTTGGTCCCTTAATATGATTCTTATTAGAACCACGTCTTGCCTTTTTGTTAAGATGTCTCTCCATGAGCATCCTGTCGATATTTTCATTTGTGTACCATTTACCGGACTGATGAATAGCATATGCAGCCTTGCCAAGTGCCATCGCTGCAACACCGTAATCCTGCGATACTACAATGTCACCTTTATGACAAATACTTATCAGCTTATAATCTACAGCATCCGCACCGGCCCCAACCACAATTACTTCACTGTAATCCGAATATAACACATGGTTCGTATCACATAACAAGGTGGTTGGAATATTATATTTTTCTGCCATTTTTTCTACAATGCCTACCACAGGACATGCATCTGCATCCACAAATATCTGCATTACTACTTCACCATTCCTGAATTGCTTCTGTATTCCTCATTTAACTGACGAAGTTCTTTTTCTCCATTGATATAAGGTTCATAAAAGGAATCGACTGAACCTCCGCCTAAATTGTCGCAGCCATTGCAGAAATCGCATGTCCCTCCGCATTGACTGAGACCTTCCTGTACAATGCGAATACGTTCTTCTTTTGTTGTATCCTTTATCAAAATGCTTTTAATTTCCATTGTGTTGTGCCTCCATTTATCAAATCCTTTTTAAAATTTCAATAATGTGACTTTGTAAATTATTCTACGCCTAATGCTTTGTAAACCGCTTCTTCCGGAGAAGAATAAAATATCAGACTGAACGCTCCAACTAAGTCAGATGGTACTGTGCCAAGGTCTGCTGCCGATGTCATTGGAAGTAACACCTTCTTAGCTCCACTATCGAGGCACACCTGTAATGTGCTTGCCAAATCCTCCACCTTAATAAGTGTTCCACCGATACTAATCTCACCAAGCACAGCAAGACTGCTGATCGGTGGCTTACTAAGTGCCTCTGATGAAATAGCAATAAGCGTAGGCAGTGCAAGATTACCTGTCATACCAAGTCCCTGCATATCCTGATAATTAATGATGTAATCCTTAGTTGTTGTACTTATATTTCCAGATATTGCATTACCATTAGCCTTCAGATAATTAAATGCCGTATTAGTTGCTTCCTTCGGCTCCTTACCTGAACCAATACCTGTGCAAGTCAATTTTCCATTTCCAGGCATCATCTGAGTTTCCAAACGATAACATCCTATCATTCCGGACTTTGACTTTGAAACGGTATATAAGCATCCCGGTTTGCCCATACCTTCAGGAATCATCTTTCCGCCGCCCTGCTCCGGTACGGATACAAAATGCTCATCAAAACTGTCATTGTCTATGTATGAGAAGTTCACATCATAGAACTCCATTCCACCAATCTTCTTAAGCTGCTCTTTTACTCGTCTACGAAGCTCAAGTGAAATATCCATAATTTCTGCAACTTCATCCTTGCTGACTTCTCCATCCGGATAAATCAATTTGATAAATCCGGAAATCAGCTTACGAACAGCAATTGCATCTCTCTGATTTAAATTATTTCCTAATTTGAAATACTTCTCTGCTATATTGCTGTAATTATCCTTACGAAGCTCACGCATAAACTCTGATAGATAATCTGTGATAAATCCGTAATCATTTGTAAACGAATCCGGTCTGTACTTAGGAATCTCCCATCCCGGTATATATGCATGGAAACGGTCAAGGAAAGCAGTATCCGTACCCATTTCAGGTGGAAATGGATCAAACAGACTTGATGTCTTCTGCAAAGTCTCCACACTCTGATTGATATTACCTACAAAGACCATAGATGCTTTTGCCTGTATCTCAGCCTTGCCACGGGAAAATGCACCTGATGCCATGTATCCCTTCATAATCTGGATACCATCTTTATCCTTAAACTTGATACCGGCAACCTCGTCAAATGCTACAACATCCCACATTCCGACAAGACCGACTGTATTGTTAGACATGTTATAAAACAGATTGGCAACTGTTGTTTGTCCTCCAGCAACAAGGATACTATTTGGAGAAATCTGCTCATATATGTATGATTTACCTGTAGAACGAGGTCCCAATTCACACATATTAAAGTTGTTCTCAACAAGTGGAATCATACGGGCAATCAATAACCATTTAGCTCTGTCAGAAAGCTTGTCCGGTTCCATACCAGTAGAACGAAGCAGAATATCCATCCATTCTTCCTTAGTAAATGCCTTACGACCATTCTTCACTTCATCCATATCCACATGTGGCATCTGAATCGGTGTCAGCTTTCTGATGCGGATAGGCTGTGTATTCTTCTTGTCTTCCTCGATAAACTCATAGTCAAGCTGGAGAATACACCAAATACCACCACAAAGCAGGCGGTCATAATCCTTCACATAGTCAGCACTGATAGGAATATTCTTAATGCCGAGGTTAGAGAAGGTTGCCTCGTATCGGTCTTCCCTTGTATTAAGCACTACTGTAATCCTATCTATTACTGTATAGCTACCTCTCTCTCGAAGGAGGGACAATATCTTCTGTGCTTCATCCGGGCGAACATAGTTATCACGCAGAATACGCTTCACATTGTCTACTCCCTCATCAATAATCTCTGGATTATCAGAATTACAATACTGACCAAGAAGATATTCCAGTACATATACCGGAACATTAGCTCCTTCCCGGATTGATTTAGTCAAATCCTTGCGGACAATGCGACCATCATAATATTGACGGAGTTTTTTCTTTATAATTTCTCGTCTATCGCCGGTTTCACTTATGGAATCAGATAAAATTCTAAATTCGTCCATTGCTATTCCTCCAATAATTTATAAATAGGATACTTCATAAATTCATCTGCTTCTACTTTTGTCATTTTATCAATCATCTTTTGCACTTGTTCCTTTTCTTTAAGAAGACAATACAAGCCTCCTAAAAACTTTGGATTATCTTTATACTCTACTAACATTTCATATATCTTGGATTTATCGTCTGATGATAATTCTCCTATTCTCATCTTACATTGATAAATATTCATCAAATATAACGGCATCCCTTTAGAATCTTTTTCATATAACCATTGAAAAAGATTCTTTGCACATTCCAAGAACTCATTATTTTTTGTTTCGTCATATGCCATTAGTAAATTGAGGCCCAATACATTTACACGATTATAATGACCATCACTTTCAAATCGTTTAACATTTTCGAGTATTCTGCCATAATCTACATTATCGTATTTAACCAAACACTCCTTATCCAAAATAGTATATTGTGAAGTATAAAAAACGTCTGATTCATCAACTTCATTTTGAGAAACAACCTCTAAATCATTTTTGAAGAAATCTAGTATTTCATATTCTCTTTCACCGACCGGTTTAAACAATAATATAATATTTAAATTTGATACCTTTAATGGTACTATCGGAGGTATATTATCTTCTTTAAATTTTATACTCTCTCCATTTTCAAATGCTCGCAATAAGATTTTAATATACTCATAATCTTTGTCAGATATATCTTCTATATTAAGTGCCTTCTTAATCCCTAACTTATGTAATATTTCATCAACACGATTTAAGAACTCACTTTGTTCTTTCATTTCAGCAATATCAAAAGATTTAAGTTCTTCTGCTTTAGCATTAAGAGGAATCTCATGTTCATTTATTCTTAACACTCGACTTTCAATTAAGTTAATAACAAAACTCAAATCTAGTATTCGCTCTTTGAGGTTTCCTGCTAGTTTGTAATTAAATTTGACTTTATCTCGCGATAAAACAATTGTAAAACTCTTTCCAAATCTAAATTCTTTTCCTTCTTTTTTATGAACAATCTGATATTTATCGTAATAATCAACATTACCTGCTCCGACTGTCATTGCGAGTTCTTCAACAATACTCTTAGCGGCTGTCATATGCTCAACAGGAAAAGTAATTGAACCAGAGTCTGACTGTGCATAAAAATACACATCTCTATTTAATAACTGTTCTAGAATATTTGCTTTAGTATAACCAATGCCAGATAATGTCATACTATAATGCAATTTGCTTATATCAAACTCCTTAGCTGCATCATCCATTCCATAATCTTTGTTTTTCAACAAACTTTGTTTTTCCATATCTCGCAAACAATCCATAATGATATTAGTAATATCATTCTTACCAATGGGAAATGGTCTGAATGGAAGCGATTTTGTTTTTTTCTTACCCGATTGTTTTAATATTTTTTGCAAATCAAAAGGTAAAAATGAACAATAATATATCTTCTTTAAAGCTATTGGTGTGATATAAACAACAAAGTACATAGTTCCACCAATTCTCAAATAGTTTTTCAAATCAGAAATCTCAACAGGATATTTGATTTCATCTTGTGATAAATTTGTTTTTTGAACACTCTTAACCTGAACAGGGACCTCTCCTAACCAATCCGATTTTTTATGCTTATTCCCCGGCTTTGAATAGACTGTAAATTTTCCATCCCATGACGGTCCTTTATCATTCTCTGTTACATATGGATCTAAGTAATCTGTTATTGCGATTGCATCAGCAACCGCATCAACGGCTAATTTTTCATAGTTCACAGTCATTTCACCTCCTCTGACTTCTAAAATCCAAAATCATCCACAAACGCAATATCAATCATAAACTCATACTTCTGCAAGATATTCTTCTCATCATTAGCATCTGCCAATACAAGATAATACTTATCGCCATACTTATATTCTCTTGACTTCAAAGTAAACTTCTCATGGAATGTTCTCTTCTCCGGCGCATCTGCCCTGCTATTTGCAATCATAGGCACATCAAATGAGATTTTTTCACCATCTTCCGTAGTAAAGTAAGCCACGATACTTCTTGCTTTCATAGTGTCGGTGACTTTCTCTGTCTGAATGAAATCAAAGTATGTGATAAGATTTGTCACCTTACGGGTAACAGATGTAAGGACAACATCCACATAATCACATGCAACACCTCTTGTATTCGTTGTAAGTTCAATGACCGGAACTATCATCTCCTGCAGGGACGTACCACCATGTACATAGTTCTGTCCACCTCCGGCAACCTTGAAAATATCTGCTCCAACCGGTGTATCTACATAAAGTTTATTAAGGTACGCCATTGTTCTTGCCATAATTCCCTGTTCATTTACTGCATCTTCTGTAATAAGGAATCTCTTGTTTGTATAAAGGCATTTATCCTTTGGATATGATACCTTATCAAACTCCTGTAATCTGTCTCTCTTATACAAGAAACCATGATCCGCAGTTATGAAAAACTTCGGTGTAGATACATATATTGTCAGCTTTCTAACCAACTTATGTATCTCTTCTATCGCCTCAGCACAAGCGTTAAATACCTCATTCTCACTAGCAGGCTTATCTCCTCTTGCATCCACCTGATTGTGATAGATGTACACGATATTCTTGCCCTGAATTAACTCCCTGATTCGAGCCTGATTAGCATTTGCCACTTCATCAAATGACAAAGCCACATTATTTTCGTTATAAGATTTCAAAATCTTATCTCTCTGCTCCATACTTGCACATGCTTGTCCATCAACAGTCACATTCAGGTTGCCATCCACCTGCATCTCTTTATGTGGAAGCAGGCTTGCCATTCCAACAGATGTAACAGAAGGCAGACAGCTAAGCATACACTCCATCTTCGGCGTACACTTCTCATCCAATTCCAATCTACCGAAAAGTTCCTTTGCACACTCATATCGAAAAGCATCGGAAATTATAACAATGACTCTCTGCTTTCCATCGTAGCCTCTAAGATAATGCTTATAGAAATCTTCCTGCTTTGGCAGGTCTGTAGCATTCATTACATCATTTGTAAAACTCTCATTCCACTTCGGTGTTATATTCTGCAAATATGTATTAGCATAAATATTCTCTACTCTCTGTCTTACATCAGAAAATTTGCTGTTATCTTCAATCTGGTCATATGCATAATAAAACCATCTATAATATGAATCTATCAGGTATGACTCTTTCTGATAATTTGTAACCAATGTCTTAATATCACTTGAAAACTCCATAAGTGATACAGACTTCATCATCAAATACGCATACTTGATAGTCTTATATTCATTCTTGTATCTTTCGCTATAATGATATGCCTTAGACATTCTCTGGTCAGCTACCTGAGCAATATTAAGTTCATCAATCTGTGCATCTAAAATCTCATCATTTAACTGTTCCAATGCCCAGTCAATAATAATGTCATCTAATCCGGCAAACGCATCACATGCAAAAATGTCAGACATTTGGAGAGAACTGTCTTTTTTCTTCTCCACATCTTTCTTTAATCCATCCTGTATTCTTGTCACAAACCGCAGGGACTTATCTATTCTTTCTACCAGTTTGTCATAGGCATCCTGAGAATTCACATTGTCCATGATATTACGGATAAAGACTACAACATCATTGCGTTTCTTAAGAATATAGGACCTCATTGCTTCCGGAACAGTAGCTTTTAATGTAGATGATGCATAAGTTAATATCATACAAGCAGACAAATCATCTATGTTTGGCTTGTCTGACTTATATCCAAAGAATTTTTCACAAAGTTCCCAGAACTTGTCGGTCAATCCATTATCATCTAATACTTTAAAATACTTCTTATTGTCACCGAGCATCATCTGCTTAACAACTTCTTCAAAATTTGGAGTCTTTATATCCGTGAGTACAGCAATCAAACCAATATCAATTGTCTGAGCATTGTAATGATCAATTCCAAGTTCCTTGAACTTCTCAATACGATGCTTATTCTTCCAAAAATTAGCATACTGTGATAAATGCTCCTTAAAGCGATTATCAATGCCAATTTCCTGTGACATCTGCGATACTCTGTCTGTATAATAAGGAGTTGAGTAATAATACATATCTGCAAGAGGATTCTTTGCATCACTTGGCTTTGCAAAGGCTGCATAAACAAGATATTTACTCTCTTTATCTTGTTCGTTTAATAAATACTTTGAATAAAGCCAGTTTGTACCATCAAGAATGTGTAACTTTACATCACCAAGCTGCAGTTCCGATACCTCATCCTCATATTCACCTTTATCATCAAACCAGAATATGATTCTTGTCTCTGACTTGGCAAATTCTGTATTTAATTGATCCTGTATGTTCTGTAAATCCATATTTCACCTTCTAATCCATTTGTGCAGATAGTCTGCACAAATATTTATATTCGGCCTATGCTAATTAGTGTCCGATAAATGGTCACTATCGGTCACTTATCGAACACTTTGTATCCGATAGCCCAAAAAAGTGTCCGATAGTGTTCAATAAAGTGTTCGATAAGTAGCAATGTGACCACTAAATCACATATTTAGTTGCCGGTCCATTTCCAGTCTTCGTAATCAAACCTTTTACTATCATCTTATCAAGCAATTTTCTTGCCCCTGTCTGTCAGTCCTTCAACTGTAAAAGAATCTCTGTGTTCCCTAATTCCAAGTAGAATCGTACCACCATTTGTATTTGCAAAAGAAGAATAAGTCTCCCATATGTTCTCTGGGAGTCCACCTGTTGCTAGCTTACATTCTCGCTCATGGTCTTCGCCAAAATTCAACTCGTTTAATTTTTTCTGCTTTATCAATAATAAAACCTTCCTTTACTTTAAAATAATAGGTCACTTTGTCATTTATAGCTCATCATCTTTAAATAAATTATTGTCTAAAAAACTTCGTACAAGTTTTCCAAATTCAGTTATTCTTGTACATGGCTCCCTATTCAAGTCATATGCTATACTTGGATCTTTCTTACTTCTAATTCCTGAAAATATATCATTTATGGAACTTGTTTTACTTGGTGATTCCACTTCCATCATTAGTCCATAACCAATTAATCTTTCCGTAATATGATAATCAATGTCGCCTTCATCCATTATTACCAATGCTTTATAGTCTGCAATAAACACCCTTGAATTTAGGTCGGATAATTCACAAAATACATTCCAACTAATTTTTCCATCTATATATGAAGCATACATTCTCGCTAATATACCAGACTTAACAGTATCAATATTACAATCCAATAGATAAAGAACCCTGCTAAGCTCTTTTTCTGCAAATTTAGGATTTTCCATTTTTTTCTTATAATCTTCTACTTTTTCTGGCGATATAGCGTTTCTCCGGAATTCATCAATAAACCTCAAAGTTTGCTTGAGCAGATTTCTATCCCTAATAGCCACTCCTGTTTTACAAAATGCCACAATAGATTTTGCAATTGGAACCTCCGCCAATATATCATTGTTAATTGCTGCATCTATACCCATTTCTGAAAAATCTAATGCTATATCCTTAACATTGTAATTAAACAGTGTATTTTTAAAATCAGGTACTAAATTCATGTTGTCACCTCAATTCAATTTACATAAAACAACCATCATTAAAATTTAAAATTTTTTATATCACTAGTAGAAATCCTATAAGATGTCTTTGTAGTAGGAGTTCCATATGCTTTTATATAATTCATAAAATCTGAGCTTTCCAAAATATGTTTTGCATCATCTAATGTATATTGAGAGGTTTTACATATAATATAATATCCCGCAAAAGGAATGGTATCTGCTTCTTCTCTATAAATTATAAGTTTACTAGACAGAACCATTGGAATAAGTATCTTTTCACTTCCTATACTTGATAATGCCTGACTTCTTCCATATTCATACCATTTTGTCCTTTTATCTAAAGTTCTATTCTGCAACTCTTTTTTCTTCTTTAAAAGATATTGATATGTGCAAGGATATTGTTTTTGAAAATCCTCTTCCTTTATCCGTACTACATTCTGCTCTTCTATCTTATATGGGAAAATAATTTTGTAATTCCGATTGGTTCGCCTACTGCGTGGACTGGCAGCAGTATGAGCCATTGTTTTTTCAATTTTTATATCTTCAAAATAATAGTAATTATCATCTTCTCTTTCGGGTTCAAAAAGAAAAATATCATTTTTTAAGGTTGCAACACTATTTAAAACATTGAAATAATCTCCAAATTTATTTTCAGCAATTGGTTGTGTTTTAAAAATCCATTTTTCATCTAACGCAGCTTTTCTTATTATGTTCTTTTTATTTTCTTCATGTATATATTCTACTTCTTCTACATTATCATTTTTACATATAATTATTGCTGCCCCAACTGTTCTATTCGGGAACACAACTATACCCGATAAATCAATAATTTTACAGAGTTTTACCAACAATTGTATTCGAAGATTAGAAGCGAATCTATTGCGAAATATACTATACGGAATTAAATATGCCATTTTTCCAGTTGTAGTTAATGATTTAATACTTTTTTCAATGAATGCATAGCAATAATCAAATCTTCCTTCTTGACATGATGTAAAATTGTCCTTTACATATCCTCTTTGTGCTGTTGTCAAATCATGATAAGTAATATAAGGTGGATTGCCCACTATGTAATCAAATTTATTTGCAGGTGTTTCTAAATAATCTGCTGTATGAACATTCCAACTTACATCATATATTTCTTCTTTTCCTGCAATTTCATTCAAACGTTTAATAGTTGTATTTACAGCTTTCTTATCAATATCATACCCAAAGATATCACATTCTAAATTTCTTTTGATAGTTTCTATAGTATATCCTTCTTTTTTAGATGCACTAATGTATCTTTTTACTGCTTCTACCAAAATATTTCCATTACCGCATGAATTGTCTATAAAAGTTTTTCCTAATAATTGCTCTTGATATCCTACTTCATCAAGCATTAAATTCACATATTGGGGGGGAGTAGGAATTTGTCCTAAAATTTGCATCAATCATTGCTCTCTTTCATAAACTTTTTTTCTTCTGCTGCCTGAACAATCAGACATTCATACTGTTCAATCAATTCCATAATGACTTCAAATGTTTTTCTAAAATCTTCTTTGTCAATTGGATAACGTTCACCATGAACAACCTTATGTCTATTGTTCAACAAATTACTATCAATATAATTTACTTTCAAATCAAATATATCTGTTTCTAGTCCTATACTTGCAACAATTTCTTTTAATTCTGTACTACTTGGATTAGAATGTGTTGATATCACATCTCTCTTTTCGCAAAATGGTGCATCATATATTTCACGCACCTTATCAATTACCTTCTGATACACACTTATCTTTTCTGTATTACTGCATTGCTTTATAGCATTGGTCAGACTGAATGCCATAAAATTGTCTTTTAAAAAACAGGAATTAATTTTTTGTGCAGATACATATTTTACATAACAGTTAGAAGCAAATTTAACAAATCCTTCAAAATGTGCACAAAGCATCGCTATCCCTGAACGTAACAAAATATTTTCATTAGCGTCACCTTTATCAGCCATCATCTTAATTGATAGCATTTCTTTTTTTCTCCATGCTAAATCTTCTTGAAGTTTTGTCTCTAGTTCTTCAACTGTTTCAATTTTCGCTGCCATTTAGTAAGTTTCTACTAGCTATTGCTAGCTTCTTAATCCTTACAACTGGTCTGACCCCACGCTTAGTTGCATCATAATACTCTTTGGATATATAAATATCATCTATGCACTTTTTTAGCATTGCATTATTTTTCTCATAATATTCAATGTTTTCGGATACTCCAGGTACTATGGCCTCATAAGCACCCACTAAAACCGGTCCGCAATGAGTATCTTTTTCCGGATTATATCTTTTAAATGCATTTTCTCCCATAATATCAAAAATCAGCTTAAATGTTCTATTGAAAATATCTTCATCCTTTTCTCTGTCTATTTTTTTATCATCTATGAGTGATAAAATTTCATCTGTAATAAAATTATTATAATTTTCAGAATCACTAACCTCAAATTTCGAATACCTTAGGACAAAATATTTTACTACTAATTCTATATATCCCTGTTCATCTGCATCTTTCTCCGAAATTGGAACTGCGTTTCTAAAATCTTCATTTTCACTTAACATTTTAAACCATCTATATACATCCTCATTTTTAACCACAAGAAGACAATTTCTAATCTCCTGAGGACTCAAATGGCTCCCCCCTGTGTTTAATCGCTGAAACATTTCATATTGAGCAAAGCTATCACTACTTTTATCTATTATAATTATCATAATCTTTGATCGCTTAATGTATCTTCTCTGAGCATCTGTTAACGACTTTTCTGGATTATCGTCCTCCCAGTACTTACCTTCTAGTGCAGGAAGAAATTTAGTTTTCGTTAATGGTTCTCTTTCATACAGAGTTTCATCCGTTTCTTCACTTTCAACATCTTGTATATCCTTTTTTAGGATTCCCATAAACTTAAATATTGTTGATAAACGTTGTTGACCATCTATAAGATTCCATTTTCCATTTTCCGATTGGTATACATAAATCGGTGGGATAGGAATTTGCAACAAAATTGACTCTATTAAGGTCGATTGTTGCTCCATATCCCATCTAAACAATCGCTGATATACTGGACTAATATCCAAATCACCATCTTTATATAATGCAGCTAACTCACCAATTGACATTGGGTAGCTGTCTGTCTTAATAGATTTAGACATTGCATCTATTTGTTCCTGTAAACTACTCATAATTTTCATCTCTTTCTTTTTATTTTATTTTTGCCAGCAAGTCCACTTTCAATGCTTTCTTACCTTCCTGTGCCACTTCCACACCTTGAAATTTCGCATAATTCACTTTTACACCATCATCCAAATCAATCTCGATTCTCTGATTAGCTACATGGGCAATGGCTTCATCATATATCTTCATCTCTGCAAGTTGCTTTGTGTACTTTGTTACTGCCTTTGTAGCTTTCGATTTCTCTGATGCTGATGTTGCATTATCAATCGTATACTGGGCACTCTGCATTGCAGTCTCCACATACTTCTGTGCCCTATGAAGATAATCCGTTCTAACTCTGCCGACTGTGTCCGCATCATAACGATGCATGTAAATAAGTGCCTTAAATCCGTTCTGCTTACCACTATCAAACAGCCAATAAATAGGACGCTTACCAGAACCTGTAACAGAATAAGTATTGCAATGATCCTTGAAGAAATCATTCAAGAAATAATTTCTAATTACTTCTCTACTTGTGTTTCCTTTGTTACCAAGTGCTTTTGCAATAAAATCAAGGTTTGTCTCCAATGATTTCTCGCCATATACAAGCTTCACCCATTCACAGAATCTTGAAACTATATCATCTGAAAAATATTCTTCATCACAAATCGGAATAATATTATCTTTGTCAGGATTATAAGTACATTTTTTCACGCCATCATCTGTCTTGTAATAAAATTCACCTATTGGAACAGATGCCTCTGGTGCTCCTGCAAATCCAGTTCCACATACCGGTGCTGAAGCTTCAAAGAAATGTGATTCAAATGGTTGTCCTGCCAAAACAAGACCTTCCTCATCTAGCGAATATCGTCCAAACATACAGCCGACAGCATAAGAAACCAAGCTCTTAATATCACGCTGTAAATCTGCTTTTCGGACTGTAACATCTTTATAATCTACCTCTGGTGTTAATTCATCTTGTAAACCATAAATATCAATAAAAATACGATTCAGTTCTTCCTCATTTTCCTTGAGCTGATTAAAACGCTCGTTACATTCATCCTCCCAGCAAGTATAACATTCTGATAAATCAATGTCTGTTGTATCATCAATAAATGCTCTATTGTGTGAAATAATAGATATTAATGGATGGCGTTTAAAATCCCATGAGTTTTCAAACGAATCCCAATCTTTTTTTGCGAGATTAATATTTATTTTAGCAGTGTTCTCCACTATTTTTTTATTGTTTCTATCGACAATAAAAGGAACACTTAACATATTTCCAGGTTTAAAATGCATTGTTTGATTAATCATTTTGCTAATTGTATTAAACACATTGGTATTGCAGAACGCCAATGCATACATTAACAATTCATTTGGAACAAATAATTCATTTCCTACATCAGAAAAGAAAAATCCGCTCGGAGAATATCTCATAGAAAAATCACCTGTGCAAATATCACCCCATGTTAATGCTTCTTTCATTTGATAATCCAGATTTCTTGGATATGAAAGTTTAATTTCATTTTCATCTTTATAATTTTTTAATTCTTCTCCATTATTACTCCAGTTTATTACATATTCATTGTTGCCATACCATTTTCTTCTAGTTCCACCTTTGTTTATAGGTGCAAAATGTAACTTATCCATTTCATCATATTTCTTTCCAATTGCAATATCTAAATAATCAACTTCATACCACAGCTTCAAGAAATACTCTGTATTTCCGCTTCCTATTCCTGTTTTCGCCTCTCCAATCTCTTCAAATGTATTTTTTTCAAAGACTTTTATCCATCTATCACTCAACCAATATGCAACAGTATTTCCGGGCATTTTAGCAAATCCATCTTGTTTTGTAACAAATATTTTTTGTTTTGTTAAATATAAAATTTCTTTATCACGCTGTGTACATGCTTCTAAAAGCCTTTGATATACACCTCTGTATGACTTTACATAACTTTTTAGGAGCACAAAACTTGCAGTCTGAACAACTTCTCCTCCAATCTCTTCAAACGCCCTCGCTCCCAAATGTGCCATATTAATAATTGTTATTTCTTGCAACTTTATACGCAATTTTTCAAAACTTGACAAGAACATCCAACCATGTTGCGTTATCATAGCTTGTAACCCATTTTTTCTAAGCATAGAAGCACACCGCTCAATAAATACAGCATACAAATCAGCCTTACTATCCGGATAATTTTTCTTCACGAAATTGTTTACCTTTGAACTTAAGTTACTTGTCCCAGCATACGGAGGATTCGTAGCAACTATTTCATACTTCTGTGCCATCACCTTGCCAATTCTAATCAACCGTTTCAACTGCTCTGCTGTCTCATCCAGTCCATACGTATCAAAAGAAATCTGGCTTTCTGTATCTGTATTCTCTACAAATTTCTCTAACAGCCCCCAATCATAATCTTCCACATTAAGCAAAGAACCATATTCTTTTGCGTCATTCAATGTGTTAAGAAGTCCTTCCATCTGTGATACTGCTACATTCTTCTCTGTATCTGTCAACCCAGTGCCAAAGTATTTAAGCTGACCACGATTAATGCCATTGCTCTCCTGCACAGCATATACATTTGGTTCTATGCCTCTTGTCAGAATTCTTCTGTCATACTGTCTTGCTTTCATCAATACTGCAAAATAACTCAACTGTGCAGCTCTGTCATCTATATCAAGTCCGTATATATTGTTTTGTATAATGCTCTGTGCAGCATCTCTCTGTGACCATCCTGCATTTTCATATATTTGCATAAATACATCAAATGCATATACCAGAATATGTCCTGAGCCCATACAAGGATCAATAAGCTTTATATCTTCTGGCTTTAAAGTTGCATACTCTGCCTTTATCTTATTAAGCTCCAACTGCACAGACTCTTCCTGCTCTGCCTCATCCAAATAGTATTTCCATTTGTTCTTCAATTCATCATCAGGATGTCCTTCTACCCACATTCTTCCGAGGCTGTTCTCAACCATATATCGTACAATCCAGTCAGGAGTAAAAAGCTGGGTAACTGCCGGCACTTCCTCTTTTGTGATTTTGGTTTTCTTGGCAAATGCTTTATTTTTAGGCTCTGTATTATAATACTGATATAACCAGCCAATAATTTCTACCTGTCCTGCTACCTTGCCATCCTCATCAACAGATGTGATATTAAAATCTTTTTCATCAATACCATCCACAAGCATACGAATTACATCATCTTCATTTGTGAATGAGATGTTAAGAAGCATTTCTGTATAATCTTCTGTTTCTTCAAAAAGTCCCGGTAACACTTCATGAAGCAGATTACACTGCTTCATAAAGAGCATTCTGAATAAATCATCAAGCCTGTTATTCATCTTGGCATCAATGATTTCTTCTCGCTCTTTATCTGTAAAATTCCAGTCAATATCAGGAGCCATAGTTACCACATCAGGCTCATTTTTTCCTTCTTTTTCAGAAGAAAGCACACGAACTCTTACAGGATACATATAGTCATTCACTTCCATAAAACGGATAGCACAGATTCTGTTAAACCAAGTATATGCCACTTCTTCCACTACCGCTTCAAAGCCTCTTGCATGAATCTGGTCTACCAGTTTTCCTCTCAGCTCACACTGTTTTTTGTTAAGTGTTACCTCTGTTCCTGCTGCTGTCTTGTATACCTCGAAATCAGCACCTTTTGTAATTGCTTCACTGCAATTATCCGGTGTAATTCCAAGCATACCGGCTTTATCCGTAACGGATGCTATCAGCTTATTTCTTGCATCTATTGCAAATTTTTTAATTGCATTTTTGTTCATGTGCTATATCCTCCAAACTAATGGTTTGTGTTTACAATTTTCTTCGTCTCCTATATGTAGTTTCTGATACATTTTCCTCTATATATCCCTGCAAATGTGTATCTGTACTCCATATCATTATTCTGCCTATTCCCGGAGTATTAGACTTATATTGCTCATATGCGTGAATAATAGACATATCTCCCACACCTATCCCCTGTATTGAATACTCTTCTATATGGTCTGCTAGATATAAGAGACCTTCGTTTTCTAGCTCCTTTCCATATAACTGCCATGGTGCTTCTCCTTCTGCTGTTTTTCTCAAAAAATTACCAAATGTAGCCGCTATTGTCCGTCTGCAATTTCCATTATTGATATGGGCAATATGATTCCCTGTTTCTATAATCGTTGCTACTGGAAGAATCAGAATCTCTTTGTTTTCTATTGTCTGTCTAAATTCCTTTTTTATCATCTGTGAATCAACACTTCTTCCCGGAACTTCAAGTAAATTCAACATAACGGATGTGTCTATAAATCTAACATTCATTTATTACACCCCCAACCATGAATAGTCTTTTTTCTCGTTTGTTTTCTTTAAAGATTTTAGTAAGCTTTCATCAATCATTGCATTTCCCAATCCACCTGATGCCAACATAGCCGGAAAATCATCAATATCTACAAATGATTTTATTTTGCTTGTTCCTCTTTCTTTATCACGATATACAACAGAAACACCCAAAAGTTCATCTTTTTTATATGAATTTAAAAGAGTAGCATTGTGAGTAGTAATAATAATATCAATTTTCCGTTCTTTACCTATTGTGATTAATTGTTCTATTAATTTATATACACAGGCTGGATGAATACCATTATCAAGTTCTTCAATCATTATCAAGCTGCCCGGTTCTCCTATTAATGCTACCGTTAGCACTGCAATACATCGCAATGTACCATCCGATAACTGTCGGGCATCCACTAACTCTGTAGAATTAAGATTTCTTTCTCTCAATGCAAATATTACATCGCCTATCTTTGTATCAATAAATTCTATATCCTCCACATCATTTTCTGGAAGTTCTCTTACGACCTTTAATAATCTATCCTTTTTTAATGTATCTTTACACATTTCATTTAATACAGCTGAAAGATTATCACAATTCTGTCGTAATTCAACGTCTGATGTACGAACATAATCACGAATAACAGAAGGAACCGGATCTAACATCCGAATGTTCTTTAAGTGACTTATAACCTTATCCATGTAAGATATAATTATTTTTTCTTCTTCTGTATCTCTTCCCATCTTAATTGCCATTTGTGGTAAAATCGCAGAAGATCGTATACAAATTGTATCTGGATCATTTCCTCTCATTCCATTTTTATATTGCACCTTTATTTCAGCACGACCATCCTCTGCCTTTTTTGTCTTAAAAATTTTATTAGTTTTAGGACTGAAAGCATCTCTTTTTACGAGATATAATCCTTCTTCTTCAACGCTTACACGATCTCCAACTCCAACTTTTATTTCATATAGTAAATCATTAGTTTCATCTAAATCTATTAAACATCCCAATTTAAATGCATTAGTTTTGAATCTAGCGCAGCCCCGGCTGCCACCACGAACCACAGCTCCTGTACTTTTTGTTCCATCCAATATTGTATTTAATTCAATTCCCGTCGCTGCCTTTGCTAATATTGCAATTCCCTCTACAGCATTGCTTTTTCCAGAAGAATTGGTTCCTATCAAAGTTGTCAGTGCCTCAAGATTTAATTCAGCCTTTTCAAAACTCTTAAAATTTTCAAAAGTAAAACATTTAATCATTACATTTTTCTCCTTCTAGCTCAATGTTATTATTGTGTCTTCTTCCAGTTCATTCATCAGTTTCTGCTTCATCTCGGAAAGGAACTTATCAATATCCTGCTCTGTCTCTATCGAATATGTTCTAGCCCCTGCCACATTGCTGATGGAAACATTCTTACGTCTCTTTGTCTTTATTTTGGTTGGTACCGGAGTAGGTTCAATCGGCTCTTTACCGGGTACTATCGGTGTAACAGGTGATTCCGGTGCTGGCTGATGTGCTCTCTCATATTCATCTATCTCATCCAGACACTTGATTTTTAAAGTATCACTTTCCAGCTTGATGTTCTTGATTGTTGCTATATCATTTGATTTTTTCAGCTTATCCCAAATTTCTTCAAATTTCTGATTAACGCAAGGACGGAGCACTTCTGCAAATGGCTTGGTATCCAATACTTCTTTTACTTTAAGGAAGTCATCATGTACTAACGGTTCCATGATTGCCGCTTCCTTTTCAAGCAATCCTATGTGAAGTTCTCCAAATTTCTTATTCAGTTCCGGCAATCTCTGAATCTTACCAAAAGGCTTGCTGTCCTTCACGATAGTCTCTATCTCTTCGACTACTTTTAACAGCTCCTGATCACTTACATAAGTCTTACTGTTTCCAAAATATGTAAGATTCTTTACTGCATCTTCAAAAATCCTTCTCTGATCTCCCTTAAAGAAATCAAATACAGGTGCAGTATCTTCTGCATCATCAAGCAAATCATCCCTCTTCTTATCTACTGTCTTGAAAAACTCTGTAGGGTCATTGATATCAAGGATTTCTGCAAGTCTCTTTCTTGCCTCTTCCATCAGTTGCTTACAAGGATATTTCGGATTGATTCTGTACTCTACAAGGATGTCATCGTATACTTCAACTTTATCCTTTGCCCTGTTCTTGAAGCTGCTCATGATTTTGTCATCATCATCACTGGATACAGTAAATCCGAAGTAATCCTTCATAACTTCTTTTGCAGAACGAATCTGTCCGTCCGTTGCTCTTTCTCTGATGTCTATCAGGAGTTTCTCTACATACTCTCGCTTTGTAATATATCTGACCAGTTCATCCGGATTCGTTGAAAGCAATGACAGGCTCTGACTGTTAAGAGTAAGAGACACTCTTCCCAGTTTGAACAGCATTGCAACAAGCCACTGCACATCCTTTGGATCAAATCCATAAGGTGCTGCACCAAACTTATCCTGTAATGACTTGAGGGATGTCTTCATATGTCTGGCATTATTTAATCCGATTACCTGTACCACTTCCTCTAAAGCAAGCTTATTCGGTGTGGTATCACTTGTGCCAAGGAAGCTCATCTGACCATCGCTATGTTTAAAGATAGCGCTGATATCTGAAAGCTCCGGTGCTGTCTCCATATAGGTGAGCTTATTGTATTTCATTGCTACGAGCTTACCGAGTGCTTCATTGATTCTTGTTGCCGGCTCCTTAGCCGAAATAGTTGCCTTATCGCCATTTACATATATGTCAGCATTCTTTAATGCGTCCTCAATAAAGATTCGGATTCTATCCTTCTTCTCAATACGCTCATCCTCTTTTGCCCTGCGGATACTGTCAAAGCTGCCTCTGGCTCCGGACGCATTTTTATTAAGGAATTTATATATCTTAATGGATTCTGTAATCTCATCAAGGAATGTACTGTCATTTGGCAGCTTCACAATCACACTGCTTTCCTGTGCTGAAAGCAGACGAAGTGCAGAGTCTGCATAATCTCCGCCATAAGGTGTGATAACTGTCACTCCGATATCGTTAGACTGATTGCCCTTGAAGAATCGGTCATCCACCTTCTGGTTGAATGGGAATAAGTAACGACTGTTGTAACGATATTTTTTCTCTGTATATATTTCCTCGAAGATAACTGTAGAAGCCTCTCCGATGATTTCTCCCATCTCTACTGACTCATTGTTGATGGCATTATTGATTTCCTGCTCCTCATTTGTCAGGAAGATGTATATTTCACCATTCTTCTGTACAAGTGTCTCTTTAATCAGCTTCTTTAACGATTCTTCTATTTTAGAGCGGACTTCAATTCTGTCATCATCAATATTTGAAATCATAAGTGTAGTCAGGTTGTCCACATTTGCCTTGATTTCCTTGACATATTTAATCATAAAGAGAACTTTCAAAAGCTCTACATCGAACTCATCCAGCTTACTGTTATTCTCTGCATCTGAGATTACCTGACTGTGCTGGTGGTCAATAAACTTATGCAATGGATCGTAGAAGAAGCTAAACGGAACCAATACCCCCTCTTCTTTGTTCATTACTCTGATTGCCGACTCTTGAAACAGTGCAAGCATAGAACGTGACTGATCAGACAGATGCTTTCCACTTGCGCCATGTGTTCTGACCGCAGTAAGAACCTGTCCCAAAAGATTGAACTGATATGGTATGAACGGATAGCAGTCTGCGAAATCCGCCTTATCTGCATACAGCTTCTTGTCCGCTGTATCCGCTGTAAATGTAATAAGATTCTTGATAATTGATTCTTTCTGCTCATAGAGAAGTCTAAGCGTCTGTGTTGCTGTCTCATTCTTTGCAAGCACACGCTTACGGATTACTTCATCAACATTGGATGCCGAAAGAGAAAGTCTCGTATCAAAACGTCCCTGAATCTTAGAGAAGTCATTTCCCTTTGTCTTTGTAATAGAGTCAATATCCTCCTGGCTCGTTACGATAACCCATGCCTTACCTTTGCAGGCTGTTCCAAGGTCTTCCACGATTGTCTGGAGATTGAGCATAAGCTGTGTATCATCTGCAATATACTGACCGATTTCATCCACTAAGAAGACAACATGATGATTCGGTCCTTTCTTCGCACAGTATTCCTGCACAAGTGATACGAACTTCTCGATACTGAGGTCATAGTTACCCTTTGCATTCTTGCACCAGTTGCGAGCAGCTTCCTCACTCATAAAGTCCATCTCAACTAACGTCTTTACTACTTTATCCTGAATAACAGCAAATGCCTGTCTCTTTTTCTCCCAAGGTGCACCTGCATTCGCCTCGAACTTCTCTTTGAACTCTTCAAATCTGCCCTCGTTATCCAACTGACGTTCAAATTCTGCGAGATAAGGTATTGAACCACAATATCCCTGCATCTCATTAAACACCTTCATAAACACTTCTACGATAGCCTCCTTGCCGGAGCCTACCTTTGCAGAACCCTTTGAATCAATATTGAAAAGCATGACGTCTGACTCAATTGTTCCAGCCTTTGTCATCTCTGCAATAAGCATCGGATCTTCTATCTTCTTACCATCTGTAAAATACTCAATGGCTCTTTTACCTTCTACTGTGCTGTTTTTTAATAAATAAGACAGTATTTTAAGAAAGTGAGATTTACCACTTCCAAAGAATCCGGAAATCCAGACACCCATCTTATCTGTATATCCGTCTACACTCTTTTCATAATTGTTGAAGAAATCCCTGAAATGCTTCAGAAGTTCCTTGGTAACTACATATTCATCTAATTCCTGATATACATTTTCTTCATCCGACTGACCTACTTTAATAACGCCCTTGATGTCACGGTCAATCTGCTTTTCAAACATATTTTTAATCTGCATTGTATTTCCTCCTCTACACCAGACGGAATGCCCTGTAATAGTTGTGTGAATCCATAGTTCCAAATAATTTCAAATCCTGTCCGCTATACTCTCCCGGATAGAAAAGCACTACCGGCACACTGTCAAGTACCTGATGCAGGTTATTTAAGATGTTGTGGCTTGCTATTATCGGATGGCACTTGCCTACTCCGGTAAGAAATACCACACTGTCTGTCAAATCTTCCTGCAATATTCTTGATATGATTAGATTCAATTCATTTGTCTCATCCAGTCCCAATGTTTCTACAAGGCTGTCTGCCATCTCAAAAAATCCATTCTCTTTTTCCAAATCAAAGAATGCTTCCAGATATCCTTCCTCCTGCAATATCTCAATCATAAGATGAAACAGGTCAAACTCAACTATTCTGAAATCTTTGTTTCCGTTGTTTATTCTATCCTTAAGGTATGCTATATGATTTCTCACATACAGTTCCTCTCTTGGATCATAATCGAATATATAATATCCGACTTCATTTCCAAGTCCTTTATTCTCTCTAAACGACTTATCTGATATTTTGTCTTCTATCTGATTCAGTCTATCATCCAAACTTAACTTTGCCATGCTCAGACTCCTTTAACAGCATTGATATATGCATCCATCCCATTACTGTGAAGTAGTTCCTCTATACGATAATTAACAAGAGCGTGTCTGATTACCCTTGTCTTAGTTGATTCAATCAATCCCGCATCTGCAAGATTCTTCATATAACAGCTCTTGAGTTTCTTAATTCCTGATTCTGACCAGCCTGCTACCTCCTCACTTTGAGTTGCCTTATCGTCAAAGAATCCATTTATATCTCTATCTTCTATCGTCTTCTCTCCAAGTATTACCTTGCCACGATACACCTCATATACAAATTCAAAAAAGAGCTTATCTGTATTCATAATTGCAATCAGTGTCAGCAGCTTTGCATTCTCATTATCCACCTTAACCAAAAGCTCTACTGCTCCATCAGGCAATGACGAAAGCCGATTATAAACATAATTGAATGTTCTCCGTAATCTGGTCTCATTTCTAAGCTGATAAAGATTCTCACCAATTACCTTATCCTGTACTTCATCCTTCGACATTCCTGCTGCCATAAGTTCTGCTGTCTGTTTCGTCTCTACAAATGCAAATACCTGAGACACCATGCCTGCACTATAATTCATTGTTTCCACCATCCTTATTCTTTTCATAGTGGATAATATCACCAAAGTCGCAGTCTAACTCATCACAGATTTTCTCCAAAATATTCATAGAGACCTTCTCACCCTTTGTCATCTTGGCAATGGTACTGCTGCTTATTCCAAGATTATTAATTAAGTCTATTTTTTTCTTGTTCTTGTCAATCAATAATTTCCACAATCCGTTATATGATACTGGCATATACGCTACCTCTTAGTTTCCTTAATTACCATTTATTTTATCATATATGCATTATTCTATCAACAGAATTATGAATAAATACTTCGATATATCGAACTTTATTTTTGATATATTTCGTTCTTTTTGTTCGGTGTGGCTTATGTTTTTATCTTATGTTTGGCTTTTGTTTGTCCAAATATTTAAAAGGCAGAGTGCCTATCCTGCACTCTGCTCATTATTTAATCATCCAGATACAATTCCATCGCCTTATATGCATTTAACGTATTTGTATCAGCATCATTGAAAGTACTTGAATATGTCTCCAAACTGCCAGAAGGATCTGTTGCACAGTTGGTAAGTGATATATAAGCATTATATAAATCTGTTATGGCATCATATGCATCCTTGTATTCATCTGGTGGATTCTTCAATTTTTTCATCAGTGCATTGACCTCATCCTGATTATCTTCAATACTGCTTATCTTGCTGCTGAAACTCGAATCTGCATACAAATTACCTAACGCATCGTTAAAATCAGATACAAAATATCCTTCGGGACAAGTATACTTATCTGTTTTATCATCCTTTTCCTCGAAGATGGCGTTATACCATACCTGCTTAATCAGATTTGCGCTTGACTCAGCATCACTTGCACCTGTCAGCATTGTGACGGCAGCTAATTCCAAATTATCAGAATACTCTTCAACACGTTGTGTATATTCCTTAGCCGCCTTTTTCTTCTGATATTGTGTCACTCCAAATGCTGTTGCTCCTCCGGCCACCAATAATACAACTATAATTCCAATAATAACCTTTATCTTCTTAGTAACCTTTACCCCTGTTACCTCTACCTTTTGCGGCTTTTCATCTGTCTCCTGACCTAGTGTGTCTTCAACCGGACAGCCGCAATTCGGACACTCTGTCATTCCCTCTTCAAGTTCACCACCGCATTCTGTGCAATGTTTCTTCTCTTCCGGTATCAATATTGCACCGCAATGCACACACTTCTTTGCTTTTTCCGATACCTGTTCTCCACAATGTGGACATACAATCATTGCCATAAATTTGTTCTCCTTTCTTACACGCCTGCTACCTGCAGGTGGTACTGTTTAATGATTCTTTTTGCTACCATTGCATTTAAATCTTTATTAACCGCAACAGTATACACATCATCATCATAACATAAAATGTGAACCTTTGCATCTTTGATATTCATATCCGTTATTACGAAATATCTTTTTCATTTCTCTTGCATCTACCATAAATATCACCTACCTTTTTCCCGCCTTCTCATGATATTCTGCAATATCCTCTGCCCAGGCATCATCAAGTTCAATACTGCAGTTTCTGCTTTTTGTAATGCCTTTCACTGCTCTGCCAACGGCCTCGTAGTTGAGTGCTATTCCATCATGGTCATTCTCGTATGTGACAGCCCTGTTTCTTGCAATTCCCATTTTCTCTGCTTCTTTACCGGCATCGATATTAGCTCCAAGGAATAAGAACTCCCAGCCGCATTCTTTCTTTGCTTCAATCATTCGCTTAATATTATTGTAATTAAACTCTGTACTGGAATTTTCCAATCCATCTGTAGTGATTACAAACAATACTTTTCCGGCACGATGTTCCTCCGGCAAATGTTTCTGCACATTGTCAATTTTGTTAATTGCATGTCCTACCGCATCAAGAAGTGCCGTACATCCCCGGACATAATATTCTTTATCCGTCAACGGCTGAACTGCATCAATTGGGAAACGATCATGAATGATTTCCACTTCATCATCAAATAGGATTGTAGTCACATTGACTTTTTCTTTTTTCTGCCTCTCTATCATCCCGTTAAATCCACCTATTGTGTCGCTTTCCAGTCCACCCATTGAGCCACTTCTGTCCAAAATAAATACAAGTTCTGTTAATTCTTTATTCATGTGATTTACCTCCTTCGGTTTATTGTAATCACATTATATCTACGAAACCAACAGAGCTGGTCGCATGATAGGCGACAATTTATTGCTTACTCAAAAATTGGCTGTCCATAAGCATCTAATATCTCATTTATTTCAAACATATCGTATATCTTATTTTGTAAGAAATATGCTACGATAATATCCGTCTTTGAACTTCTTGAAAGGGCAAAGCCGGCAGAATTCAGAAGATCCTTCGCTTCATCAATGGATAATTCTAATGCTATTGCAAATGCAAGCACAGTCTTCTTATTTGGCGTATAATTCACATCTTTTCTGATTTTTGAGAAATGTCTTCGATCCACATAAGCTTTATTATATGCTTCAGAATCCGTCATGCCTCTCTCATCAATTAAACGCAATAGTCTTTGGGAAAATGTCTCATCCATCTGTCCCATAAGGCTTTCTATATTACGATTTGTTGCCAATGTCGAAGACATAGAGTCAGTTGCTTTCGTTTTCTGCATACTTTCAACATCAAACGATTCTACAGCACTTTCATCTATCTCAATATCTGCATCTTCTTCATGTTTATCAATGTAATACTTATCTATGTATTTTCTGACTGATTCATATAACTTCTGATTTCGCATTCTTTCTCCTACCAATCTTCGTCAAGATCATCCATTGCATCATCTACGCCGTCAGCATAATCGCTGTCTTTATAATACCGGTCATAATCATAATCGTCATCCATGTATATATCATCATAACCATCATCGTATGAATTGTATGGATTGTTTTTCTTTGAACTGCTTGTTCCGGTATTATTTTTCTTTGTGTTGCTTGTTCCGGTTGTATTTTTATTTATGTTGCTTGTTCCGGTTGTATTTTTCTTCGTACTGCTGTTATAGGACGTTCCACTTCCGGTTGTTGACTTAGTACTGTAACTGCTTGAATACCGGCTGTGGCTGTAACTTGCTGTATCACTTTCTTTCTTATTACCAATCGAACCGATAATGTATAACACAGCAATAAATATAAGAATTGAAACCAATCCTTCTGCAAAAGAACTTTTTTCTTTCATACTTAACACCTGCTTTCATTGAAATATCAATACCTCTGTTTTCTTTGTGGCCTAGTCAAAGTCATAATCATCCGGATCCAGTCCTGCATCCTCCAGTGCTTCTCTTCTTTCGTCCGCGTCCATACATTCAAGTTCTGTCTCATTTAATCCTGCCAGTAATAAATCATCTTCTAGTTCAGTCTCATCACTTGTGCATGCGTCTTCATGTCCGAAAACCAAATCATCCATAACTGAATACTCGTATGCATTAAGCTTTCCGTCTCCATCAAAATCAAAATCTGAATCATATAATCTTCCATCTGTTCCTAACATAATATTGTCCTCCTATTTGACATTTTTTTAATTTTCCATATTAAAACAGGAATCAGTAAGAGTATTTCTCTTATCTGATTCCTATTATAGCTTAACCGGCTGTCCCATAAACACACCTTGCATATCGAATCTATGTTCTTATTTGCTGTATTGTTCAACTAATCTGTCAATTTCTTCCTTCATCATGGAAACAACATAATCCGGGCCTGTAAGTGTAACGCCTTTGCCAAGACTCATAAGCCATGCAAAAAACTGTCTGCTGACTGCCACTTCCACATTTATGGCAAATTTTTTATCATCCAGTTTAATCATGGATACATCTTTGCCAAAGCGGTCAATTATCATTCCGGCACAGGAATTATCACATTCTATCCTGACTTTCTCCGGTTTTCCGTCATACATTCCAAACATTCTTCTAAGATATGCTGCCATATCGAGGGACTTAAATACCTGTCTGCCTTCCCTGCCTTTGCCGTTTGGGTTAATATGTATCATTTTGTCCACACGGAAATGCTTGATTTTATCTGATGTTCCGTCATAAGCTATTAAGTAATAATTATCGTCATTACATGATAATGACCATGGACTTACTTCATATAATGCGCCATCATGGCGAAGTTCCATCTCTTTGTCAACATTCCATTGGAAATATTGGAATGTTATTCTTGAATTTTCCGCAATGGCTGTATGAATCCTGTCGACATTATAATAAATACTTTCATTCATTGTTTTTACACGCCCTGCTACAAATACCTGTCTGTCTAACTGGGATGCCTCGTATTTACTGGCAAAACCCTCTATCTTTTTTATAAGCTCGTTGGATTTCTTAGCTGTAATGAATTTTGCGGATTGAACTGAATCTACAAGCAGCTTTAATTCTGCCAGTTCAAATTGTCTGTTGCCTACATAATAAGAAAATGTTCTGTCCTGCTGTTCGCCTATTATATCAAGTCCGTACAACCTGAGATTTTCTATATCATCGTACAGGCTTTTACGCTCCGCACTTATATTGTATGCATTCAGAGACTCAATAATCTCCGACATCGTAATGCCATGCGTCTCATCGGTTTTCTCCAACAGGATTTTCATAAGATATATAAGTTTTAATTTCTGGTTTGATGACTTAGCCATATTACGCCTCCCTGATAAACTCATAAATTAATAAAAGTTTCTTATATGATACCATAAATAATCACTTAAGAGAAGAAAAGCACAAAAAAACACGCCGGTTCACATTTGTGTAACCAACGTGCTCTGTTAATAGCTTAAGCTTCAGCTTTTTCAATCTGAACGATTGCTGATTTCTGCATTGGAATTCTGCAATTCTTATTGCTTCCGAATTCAACGATAACTGTATCATCTGTTATATCAATAACAACTCCGTAGAAACCGCTTGTAGTAAGAACGCTGTCGCCCTTTTCCATTGAGTTAAGCATTTCCTGCTGTTTCTTCTGCTGTTTCTTCTGTGGTCTGATTGCTGCAAAATACATAATAGCTGCAAAAATTGCAATATAACCTACTAAAAGTAAAATGCTGCCAGCTCCGTTTGAACTTAATAAAATCATGATGTCTGTCCTCCTTGTAGACTTTCTAAAGTCTCTTTCTTGAATTCACTATATCTGCCTTCATCTATAGCTTCTCTAATCTGCTCCATAAGATGATTATAAAAATACAGATTATGAAGCACGCAAAGTCTCATTCCTAACATTTCCTTTGCTTTAAGAAGGTGTCTTATATATGCTCTGCTGTAACTTCTGCACGCAGGGCAGCCACAGCCTTCTTCGATTGGTCTGGCATCTTTCTCATATTGTGCGTTAAAAAGATTGAGTTTTCCAAACCTTGTATATACATGACCATGTCTTCCGTTTCTTGAAGGATATACACAGTCAAAGAAATCGACACCTCTGTCCACTGCTTCAAGTATATTCGCAGGAGTACCAACACCCATAAGATATACCGGCTTGTCTGCCGGAAGATGAGGAACTACAGCATCTATGATTCTGTACATCTCTTCATGTGTCTCTCCAACAGCCAGTCCGCCAATAGCATAACCGTCAAGATTAAGTTCGGCTATTGCCTTGGCATGATTGATTCTGATGTCGTCATAAGTTCCGCCCTGGTTGATACCAAATAAAAGCTGTTCCTTATTGACTGTATCAGGCAATGAATTAAGTCGCGCCATTTCATTCTTACATCTTACAAGCCACCTTGTAGTTCTGTCAACTGATTTTTGAACATAATCCCTTGGAGAAGGGTTTTCTATACATTCATCAAATGCCATTGCAATTGTAGAACCGAGGTTCGACTGTATCTGCATACTTTCCTCAGGTCCCATAAAAATCTTATGTCCGTCAATATGTGAATTAAAGGAAACGCCCTCTTCCTTAATCTTACGGAGCTTGGCAAGTGAAAAAACCTGAAATCCACCTGAATCTGTTAAAACAGGTCTGTCCCAGTTCATAAATTCACGAATACCGCCCATTTCCTTAATAAGCTTGTCTCCTGTGCGGACATGCAGATGATAAGTATTGGAAAGTTCAACCTGACAGCCTATCTCACGCAGATCGTCCGTCGAAACAGCGCCTTTGATGGCGGCAACGGTACCGACATTCATAAATACAGGAGTCTGTATCGTGCCATGGACTGTTTTCATCTCGGCTCTCTTGGCTTTTCCGTCTGTTTTTAATACTTTATATTCCATTATTTGTCATACACTTTCTTTAAATAATCCATTCTGGATGTCATATTAGCCATAAGCAGGTCCAGTATGGTACATGCTGTCATTGTCTCAACCACAACAACTGCTCTCGGTACGATAACAGGGTCATGTCTGCCCTTTATACATACCTGCATCTCATCACCGTTACGGCTTACGGTACTTTGTAATGAAGATATGGAAGGCGTAGGCTTGATGGCAGTTCTGAAAATTATATCACTGCCGTCACTCATTCCGCCAAGCACTCCTCCGGAATGATTAGTTCTCTTTGCTATATGGCCGTTATCGTTATAAAATTCATCATTATTTTCGCTTCCCATTGTCTCGGCAACCATAAAACCGTCACCTATTTCAATGCCTTTAGTCGCTCCGATTGACATTACAGCCTTTGAAAGCTGTGCGTCGAGCTTATCAAATACAGGCTCACCGATACCAGCCGGCATACCTTTTACGACACATTCTATAATTCCTCCAAGAGAATCAAGATTCTCAATGGCTTCTTTTGCCTTATTCTCGATGGAAACCGCAGCTTCCTTATCAGGAACCGAAAAAGGATTTCTGTCCCGTTCTTCAATATCAAATCTTGAATAATCAATTCCAATTCCGCCGATGCATTGGGTATAGGCAGTAATTTCTATACCGAGTTCTTTAAGAATCTTTGCGGCAACCGCACCCGCAGCTACCCTTGCAATCGTCTCCCGACCGGATGAACGTCCGCCGCCTCTGTAATCCCTGAAGCCATACTTGCTGTCAAAGGTATAGTCAGCATGCCCCGGTCTGTAAAACATCTCTATATCGGAATAATCTGCTGATCTCTGATCCTCATTAAGAACCATGATTGAGATAGGTGTTCCCGTCGTCCTGCCTTCAAAAACGCCGGACATTATCTTAGCCGTATCACTTTCCTTACGCTTAGTAACGTACTGCGATACTCCCGGTTTTCTGCGGTCAAGGTATTTCTGGATATCTTCCTCTGAAAGGCTTAATCCTGCAGGACATCCGTCAATTACCACACCTAATCCCTTACCATGAGATTCTCCCCATGTAGTTATTCTAAACTGATTTCCAAAAGATGACCCAGCCATCTATGTATACCTCCGGATTCTAGTCGATTTTAGTACCACATTCTGAACAGAATACTGCATCATTTTCAAGTTCACATCCACAGTTAGGACATGTCTTAACCTGTGATACGGGTTCTGCTGCCGCAGCTGTCTCTGTCTGTGGAATGGCAGCTCCGCAGCTTCCGCAGAATTTCTGACCCGGATTAATAAGTCCTCCGCAATTGCTGCATCTCATTCCATCTGTTGAATATGTATGTGGAAGTCTTGTTCCGCATCCGGAACAGAAAGACGATTTAACCCCGTTTTCAAGTCCGCAGTTAGTACATACCACAATACCGTTTATAAATTTGATTCTAAGATCGATCTGCTTCATTTCCTCATTTATTTTGTTAATCTGGTTAACACTGTCAGCAAATTCACCCTCCGGAGAATCTTTATATTTTTCAAAATAAAGGCGTCCTATTGTGTTATATATTCCGCTTTTTCCTGCTTCAAGCTCTTTATATTTTCTCTGACATGCTTCTATTTCATTATTGCTCATCGTACTACACTCCTTAGGTAAAAATATTTGTTATAAGTATACTCAAATTTTAATAAGCGGTCAACTCATAATTCCGCCAATTGCCCCTCCGAGTATACATATTACTAAGGAGATTATATTTTTACCCAGTTCATTTTCAAAACCTTTATTTATTATTGCGGAAATCAGGACTAACATAACAAAATATGCCACTCCTATTATAATCCCGTTAAGAAGACTCCTGTTTTTCCTCATTTTACCGAAAATAAAACCTGACACAATATTAGAAACGCCGTAAATAAGAATAACAAAGAGCCTTACCTGATTGTCTTTAAGTCCTATTTTCTGCATAAGAAGTGCTGCTAAAAGAAGCAGAACCCCTGTAACTATGTATGCAATAATTAATGACTTAAAAATTGAAAACACCGCTTTTTTCATTATTTTCCCCCGTATAATACACTTTATATAAGACATTTATATGCTTCTTTTATAAAAATATGAACAAAGGACGGGATACGCTTTCTACGATTCCCGTCCTTAACACCATATGCCTCAATATTACGGCAGTATTTTTATCTTTTATCAACTATTTCATTTTGGTTTTTATATATGCTCTTCGCCGGAACGTATCCTCTTACACTTGAAAGCGGATATATATTGGTTCCCGCACCGATAACGCTTCCCGGATTAAGAATAGAGCCACATCCTACCTCAACATTATTGCCGAGAATTGCGCCCATTTTCTTAAGACCTGTTTTGATAATGGTATCGCCATCTTTTATCTCAACCAGTGTCTTATCGGATTTGACATTGGAAGTTATGGAACCTGCTCCCATATGTGACCTGTAGCCAAGGATTGAATCACCCACATAGTTATAATGAGGTACCTGTACTTTGTTAAAAAGAACAACGTTCTTAAGTTCTGTTGAGTTGCCTACAACTGCTCCTTCACCTACAATGGCATTGCCTCTTATGAATGCACAATGTCTTACCTCTGCATTTTTGCCTATGATACAAGGTCCGGTAATGCTTGCCGTTAGTGCAACTTTGGCACTCTTTGCAATCCAGATATTATCATTCACAAGCTCATATTCATCAAAAGAAAGCGTTCCGCCAAGTTCCAGTATATATTCTCCTATTTCAGGAAGCACCTCCCAGGGATATGTATGTCTCATAAAAAGCGGCGCCGCTATTGTTTCAGTTAAATCAAATAACTGTGCTATTTTTAATTCTTCCATTTGTCTTTCCTTCTGTTATAAATTATTCAACCGTTACCGATTTTGCAAGATTTCTTGGCTTATCTACATCATTACCCTTAAGAACTGCAGTATAATATGCGATAAGCTGTAAAGGTACTGCCGCAAGAACAGGCATTACAAGCTCCGATACTTCAGGAATTCTTATGATAATATCTGCCGTCTTTTCATCAACTTTGGCATTTTCACCACACATAAGAACGACCTTGGCTCCCCTTGCCTTGCATTCCTGTATATTGCTTACAGTTTTTTCATACAGACTTGACTGTGTTGCAATTGCCACAACAGGTGTCTGGTCTGAAATAAGGGCGATTGGTCCGTGTTTTAACTCGCCTGCCGCATAAGCCTCCGAATGAATGTAAGAAATTTCTTTCAGCTTTAAAGCACCCTCCATGCTAAGTGCATAGTCAAGTCCTCGTCCGATGTATAAAAGACTGTCTGCATTCATTATTTTTGAGGCTGCGTACTGACATTCATCCTTATCTGCAAGGAATTTTTCCATAACATCAGGTATTGCAACAAGCTCTTTTATATAATTCATATAGGTTTCTTTATCAATAACTTTCTTGGCATAAGCTAATTTATATGCAAAAAGATACATCATTGATACCTGTACCGTGAATGCTTTGGTGGATGCAACGGAAATTTCAGGTCCGGCATGGGTATACATTACAAGGTCTGCTTCCCTTGCGATTGAAGAACCTTTTACATTAACAAGTGCAAGTGTTGTTGCGCCTTTTGCCTTGGCAATATTCATTGCTTCCCTTGTATCCGCTGTTTCTCCTGACTGTGATATCAGTATGACAAGATCTTTTTTACCGATTATTGGATCCCTGTACCTGAATTCTGATGCCATATCAACGGTTACTCTTGTTCTTGCCACTTTTTCAATTATATATTTTCCCACCATTCCGGCATACATTGCGGTACCGCAGGCAACAACAAAGATATTGTCATATTCCGCAAGTACTTCATCAGTAAGACCACATTCGGAAAAATCTACCATTCCTTCGTTAATACGCGGTGTGATTGTAGTCTTAATGGCTGTTGGCTGCTCATGTATTTCTTTAAGCATAAAATGCTCATATCCGCCTTTCTGTGCAGCATCTGCATCCCAGTCAGCCACCTGTATTTCCTTCTTTACAGGTTCTTTATGCACATCACATATCGTAACACCATCCTTGGTAATAGTTGCTATTTCATTCTGTTCAAGAAGATAATATTTCTTCGTGAATTCAAGTATGGCAGTCATATCCGATGCTATGAAATTCTCTTCGTCAGAAAGCCCGATTATAAGCGGACTGTCTTTGCGTACCGCAAATATCCTGTCAGGGAAATCCCTGAACATAATTCCCAGTGCGTATGAGCCTTCAATCTCTGCAAGTACTTTGATAATTGTATCTACAGGATTGCCGTCATAGTAATAATCAAGAAGCTTTGCTACTGCCTCGGTATCGGTTTCACTTTCAAAACCATATCCCTGTTCAATAAGAAATTCTTTTATCTTCATATAATTCTCAATTATTCCGTTATGTACAATTGATACCCTTTTGTTACCATGTGGATGGGAATTAATATCGGATGGTTCTCCATGGGTTGCCCATCTTGTATGTCCTATCCCGCAGGTTCCTGAAGGCTTACCTTCTTCTTTAATTTTATTGATAAGGTTCTCAAGTTTGCCCTGACACTTTTCTACTTTAATTTTATTATTCTCAAATACGGCAATTCCCGCAGAATCATAGCCTCTGTATTCGAGCTTTGATAATGCACCGATTAATATATCCGTACATTGTTTTTTTCCAACGTAACCAACTATTCCACACATTGTATAGGCCTCCTATTTTTTATAATATTCTGTAGTCCGGTTAAAATACTGTCTTAAAGAATATTCATTATTAAGCGTTTTAACCATCATTGTATTCTTAGAAATAAAAGCTTCCAGTTTTAACAGATATTCATCTGTACTTATATTACCTTCTGCCACTCCTGTCAACCCTTTTTCCCAGCTTGCGGTAAGTCTTGGATCTAAGAGTCTTTTAATTGAATTATCTACCACATCGTATACAATTTCTCCCAGTTGTGACGGAGTAATTATCTGCGTCTTATTATTAAGGTTAATGTATTTTTTGTCCACAAGTTTTTTGAGAATCTCAGCTCTTGTTGCACTGGTTCCGATACCGCTTCCTTTAATCTGGGCACGGAGTTCTTCATCTTCTATTAACTGTCCTGCATTTTCCATTGCCAGAATCATCGAACCGGAATTATATCTCTTTGGCGGTGATGTCTCTCCTTCTTTTACATTAAAGCCGCTGACATCAAGAATACTGCCTTTTTTCAGGCCTTTGAGTTTATCAAGAAAGACTTCGTCATACTTTTCTTCCTCTGTTTCTTCGCCATCTGCCTTGGATTTTCTGAAGCTGTTTACAACTTTCAGATAACCTTCTTTTTCAAGAACTTTAAATGAGGCAAAAAAACTTTCCGTATCGCGTCTTAATGATATTGATATCTTTTTATATACAGCCGCTGGATAAAATATGCTTAAAAATCTTCTGACTATAGCATAATATACGGCTTTTGACGTGGCTGAAAGATTTTTGAGATTGTTAAAGCCCTGTCCTGTGGGAACTATGGCATAATGGTCTGTTATCTGCTTATCGTTGACATACCTTGTCTTTGCGATTCCCTCGTATGACTTTGCTGCAAGGATTTCTTCCACAAATTCTTTGTACTCAGGTATATTCCTAAGACCTGTTATATTTTTGTCAATCACCTTCGCAACCGCCGTTGAAAGCACTCTGGCATCGGTTCTGGGATATGTTACAAGTTTTTTTTCGTATAACTCCTGTGTGTGCTTAAGTGTCTCATCCGGGCTCAGTTTAAAAAACTTTGAGCAGTCATTCTGTAATTCCGCAAGGTTATATAGAAGCGGTGGCTGTTTATTTTCGGTTTTACGTTCAATGGATATCACTTCCATTGTAACCGGCTTGTTTTCCGATAATATATTTATAAGTTCTTCTGCGTCTTTTCTTTCTTTAAAGCCGTTTTCTTTATAGAGTTTCGGTGATTCAAAATATTTTGAACCCTCCACCGCTTTCCACTCAGCATCGAAATTTTTGTCTTCTGACAGTGGAAGTGTGGCAACCACCCTGTAAAACGGTGTTTTCACAAAATTCCTTATCTCTCTTTCCCTTCTTACCACCATTCCAAGCACACAGGTCATCACACGGCCTACCGCAATAACGGTTCTGTTATTCTGCCTGAAAAATGAAGATATTGACTGACCGTATTTAAGTGTCAGTACTCTTGAAAAATTAATTCCCATCAGGTAATCTTCCTTGGCTCTAAGATAAGCAGCTTCTGACAGGTTATCGTATTCCGACAAATCCTTTGCATCTCTTACGCCTCTTTTTATCTCTTCCTCTGTCTGGGAATCAATCCACACACGAAGTCTTTTTTTTCCGTGAACTCCTGCCATCTGTTCAACGAGGCGGTATATGTATTCTCCTTCACGTCCCGAGTCGGTGCAGACATATATCTTATCCACGTCTTCCCTGTTTAAAAGACCTGCCACTATATTAAACTGTTTTGCAACTGCAGGGATAATTTCGTATTTCCATTCCGTCGGTATAAAAGGAATGGTATCCATGCTCCACCTTTTTAGGGAGGCGTCATATTCGGCAGGATAACTCATTGTTACAAGATGTCCCACGCACCATGTAAATACCGCATCATCCGATTCAGAATAACCGTCCCTGCGCTGTGGATTCTCTCCGAGGGCTTTCATAAATTCCTGGGCCACACTCGGTTTTTCTGCAATATATAAACTTTTCATATTGTCACCTATAATTCTTCGATTCCGATTGTCGCTATATTATCAGCTTTCAAATCATCGGAAAATCCGTTAATTGAAAACAGGTAATAGAACCTGCCGTTAATTCCTGCAAGCTGCACGTTCTCACGAAGCCTGTCAAAATCTTCCATACATACTTTTCTGTCATCCACATATACCTGACCTATAATGCCATTGCCGTCTTTGTCCTCAAATATAAGGTGGATGTCACCGTTTTTGCCATACCAGCTTCCCTTTCTGACAGCTTCAAAAGGCAATTTATGCATATCGCCCAGAATTTCAAGCATTTCTCCCGCTATTCTGATAAATGCATTTTTTACGAATTCTTCAAGCCGGTCTTCAATGTGACTGTCATAAAATTCATAAGGCTCTGTTACATCTATTCTGCTCCAGTCCTGATAGATATATCTGTACCAGAATTCAATAAAGCTGTCCTGTATTCTGTACAGCCCTTTTCTTGTATTTTCATTGCCAAATACATCATAGGAAAATATTTTTTCAACAATTTCCCTTGCAATCAGGTTCTTAAGGTACACACTTATTTTATCCCTGCCATATCCTGTATACTCATGTATGTCATTTAATTTATTTTTGCCCATGGCAAGGCATGACAAAATGGTATTATATACCGATATTTCCCTGAATTCATCTTTTACATAATTCAGGGCTTCTTTATACCATGCGCCTTTGTCCGTCAGGAACAGCCTGCATATATTTTCTTTAATGCTGATATTTTCATTCCATCTGTCAACATAACCCGGATTTCCGCCTGTTATGGCATATATGTATAAAAGTTCCCGCGGTTCAGTATTATGAAATCTGTTGATAAAATCAGAATAGCTGAATTCCTTTAATTTCATAAAAGCATTAATGTTAAAAGCATAGTTTCCCATTGCTTTTACCATTGAATTTTCAACCCACGCTACAGAGGAACAGCTAAGGATAACCATGACTTTAGATTCATCCCTGACAAGTCTTGATACATCTGACATAAAATTACTGTCCATCTTTATAATATTATGAAATTCTTCCACAACAAAAAGCATTATGCCTCTATCACGGAGTGCCTTCATAATCTCATAATATGAGTCTGATTCTACTCCTGCTGCCCTGCCAAACATTCCGTTCTGTTCAAAATCATCCGCAGGAACAGCCTTATAGTAAAAAGACTTTTTGTCTTTGATAAATTCTTTTATAAGAGTTGTCTTACCCGTTCCGTGTCTTCCGTAAAGTATCGTCAGATTGCTTTTAGATGACGCATAATTCTGGTTAAGACTTTTTAACTGGTCTTCTCTGCCAATCATAGACTCTGCTCCTTATCTGGTTTCATCAAGGGTTATCATATATGCCGGTATAAATTTTTCCATAAAAAAATCCACTTCATCCATACCCATATCATTAATTATGTCTTTTATGGATTCTCCTGCTTTTTCAAAATCTCTGTTACCCATTCTGCCTTCTTCGATGCATTTGATGTAAGCTGATATCTTATCCGCTGCCTTGACATACTTCCACAATTCTCTTTCTTCTTCTGTATCTAAAAGCAATGGTGCATAAACAGGCTGCATTTCCTCCGGTATTCCTGCAAGCAGTTGGTCCTTTGCTTCTTTTTCAACATCATTATAAGCATTTCTTATAACCGGACTGTAGTATTTAACAGGGGTTGGCATATCTCCGGTAATAATTTCAGTACTGTCATGATACATTCCCATTATGGCAAGACGGTCTGAATTGATATTCTTATTAAAATATGTATTGCCTATAACTCCGAGGGCATGGGCAATCATAGCCACCTGAAGGCTGTGCTCACATATATTCTCATTATATGTATTGCGCATAAGCCCCCATCTGTTGATATATTTCATTCTTGACATCATGGCAAAAAACTGATTTTCTTTCATTATTTTTCTCCTATAACCGAAAATTTGTACTCTGTTACCGAACGGAAATGCATTCCTGCCTTCACTACCGGCGATAAAAAATCTTTATGGTTGACTGCATCGGGATAAAACTGTGTCTCAAGTGCAATACCGCCTCTGTTTCCGTAAACTTTATTATCCTTACCTCCGTTTGTCATATTCATATGGTTGGCGGTATATATCTGTATGCCCGGTCTGTCCGTATATACGTCAAGGGCAATTCCCGACTCTTCACTTTCAAGCCTTACGGCATGGTGTGAATTATTATTCAGACAGAAATTATGGTCAAGGCCATGTTTTGAAACCACAGGTTCAAAATCGGATTCAAGACATTCTTTTATCTTCTTCATATTTCTGAAATCAAACGGAGTTCCCGTAACATCGCGTACCGTATCATTGGCAACATTACCATCTTCACTGTATGTAAACGAATCTGCATTAATATATAATAAATGATTATCAATATTACCGCAGCCGTGTCCGTTAAGATTATAATATCCGTGATTAGTCATATTAACTATCGTGTCCTTATCACTTACGCCTTCATAAATAATCCGCATGCTGTTATCGGCTGTAAGCATATATGTAACCGCAATCTCCAGATTGCCGGGGATTCCCTGGTCCATATCAGGACTTAAAAGACTGAATTTTACATAACTTCCGTTATCATCTTCCTTCACTTCGTAATCCCAAAGCCTTTTACCGTATAAATCAGGTCCGCTGTGAATGTTAGCTCCCTGATATGTATCTGCCAGTTCATATCTGATACCGTTAAGTTCAAAAGAATGGTTGCTTATCCTGTTGGCATTACGTCCGACTGTGCTTCCCATTGCATCAAAATTATAATGTTCGTAATATTCACCTGATTTAAATCCAAGCACAACATCCCTGAAACTGCCGGATTTATCTTTTGCACAAAAAGACACAAGGGAAGCTCCGAGATTGGTTACGCCCATGGCATATCCATTTTCATTGGTAAGAGTTATAAGAACTATATTGTTATTATCTTTATTTTTTCCGAATTCTTTGTAATTTACTGACATAATATTCCTCTGTTAAATCTTAATTTAATTGATTATATCAAATACCTGCTTTATTTGCAACAAGACATAAAATTTCAACATATACCAAAAAAAGCGCCCATACGGACGCTTTTTTATTATAAATCTGTTCTGATTACCTTTTAATTGAATTGAGGTTATCTGCTTCTCCGTTAAGACTGTTTACAATCTTCTCAACGTCTGATACAAGTGCGATATTGCCTTCACATGCTTCGCAAGTCTCTCCTGCATGTGCGGATACTTCTTCTGTTATTGCGGATATTGTCTGGATATTTTCTACAATATCTGCATTGGCGGTTTCAAGGTTCTTAACAATTTCCCTGAGTTCCTTTGTCTTAAGCTCTACATCGTCGGCTCCGGTTGAGATACTGCCAAAACTGTCTGTTACAATTCTCGTATTCTCGGCATTAACCTTATTGCTTTCGGTAACAACTTCTATTGCCGACTTAACAGAATTGAACTCTGTATTAATATTTTTAATTAGTTCTGTAATATTAACGGTTGCATCCTTGGTCTGGCTTGCAAGTCCTGAAATCTCTGTCGCCACAACAGAAAATCCTCGTCCGGCCTCTCCTGCCCTTGCTGCTTCAATACTTGCATTAAGTGCAAGCATTCCTGTGCTGTTGGCAATACTTGTAATTGTCTCTATGATGGTATTCATCTTATTGGTATATTCAGTGAGCACCTTCATCTTCTCAAGCACGCGGTTGTTGGCATCCATCGACTTATCAACCTGTTCTGATAATACCGCCATATGATGTCTGCCTTCATCAACCTTACCGGAAGTGTCGGTAATATTTTTCTCAATCCGCTCTACTGCATCACGAACCTTGACAATATGTTCCTGTATCTGCTCTGTTCTTTCCATCTGAGTCTGTACAGCCTCAGCGGTCTCATTGCTTCCTGTTGATACCTGACTCATTGAATCATGTATATGGTGAACAGACTCACCGAGCTTTTCAATCTTCTCTGATGTCTCTTGAATGTATTCCGTCATCTTGTCCGTTGCAGCAAGTACCTTGCCTGACATCTTACTTGTCTCGTCGCTCTGTTCCTGTATCTGTTCAAGTTTGAACTTATTAACTTTACGCACAGCAGCACATGTGAGAATCATAAATACACCGGTAAGAACCATTGCAGCTATTCTTATCTCCACATCCGGCAATTCTGCTGCCGAATAACCTGTATTCATAGCATACCTGACAACATATATGACATTGGCTGCAAGTCCACCCGTGGCAATAAGTGCACAGCATCTGATATCCATATAAAGGATAATTGCCATGTACATAGGGAAAGCGTATGTATATGCCATTGAACTTGTGGAAGTCAGGACAGCGAATACATATAATCCTCCATAACAGATTGACATTATGTGCTTTACAAGTCCACTTTCCTTGTTCACTTTGTAGATAATTACTTCTGCTATGACAGGGGCAAGACATGCACCTGAAAAAATAGCATAATACGATAATGTCCTCGAACCGTTAAAAAATTCAATAGTATATGCAGCAAATAACACAACTGCCGTTATCACATGACACAATATCGCAAACCTGTTGATATATGATTTTTCTGTGATTTTCATAATCCACCCTCCAAACTGTTAATTTAGGCTAATATTATCACTTTTTAACATTTTTTACAATAGAAAGCGGTAAAAATCATACATTTTATACAAATTTAGCTTCTTAAATCGATATCCAGTTCTTTTTTAAGATTCTTAAGTATTTTGTTTACAAAGCGGTCTACGGAATCACTTTCAAATGCTTCATCTTTAGGACAGAACTCAACTGTAAATGCCATACTCTTTTTATCATCCGCAATTCCGGCTCCTTCATATACATCAAAGAGTCTGATATTCTTAATATAATTACATGACTGTCCGATTACATCCTCTACCTGTTTACAGGTAATATCTTTTGTCATGACAAGGGCTAAATCTCTTGATTCCTCAGCAAATTTTGGGAGAGGTTTAAAAACAGCCTTCTTATCATTCCATTTTGCCAGCTTTGCAAGGTCTATCTGCATTACATAGGCATCATTTCTAAGGTCAAGCTTATCAGCTACATCATAAGCAAGTTTTCCGAGATAACCAATTTCTTCACCCTCGCACTTTATTACTGCTGTCTGATATGGATGAAGGAATGATTTTTCCGCTGCTTCATATTCAAAATCAAGAAGGAATGTGTCCGCAACCGTCTCTGCAATTCCTTTTATAGTGAAGAAATCTTCATTCTGACCGAAAACTCCTACGCAAAGAGTATCTCTCTCATCAGGATAATCCGTAAGAGGTAATTCCTTTGGTATGAATATTTTGGCAATTTCAAAGAGTCTGCCTTCAAGATTACCTTTCTTCTGATTCCTTGAAATTGCATTAAGCATTGAAGGAACAAGTGTTGTCCTCATTAAAGATAAATCTTCATTGATAGGATTGATAAGTCTTATTGCTTTTCTTTCAGGTGCATCCTCAGAAAGTTTTAATAAATCAAGGTCTGATGGTGAAAAGAATGAATAATGAATACATTCATAAGCACCTGTGGCACAGATAGCTTTCTTTAATTTAAGTTCTTTTCTCTGCCTGCTGTTAATTCCACCCATTGTTACCTTGGCATCAGGCATAAATGTAGGGATAACGTGTTCATATCCGTACATGCGGATTACTTCTTCTGCCACATCAGGGTATGATTCCATATCTTCACGGTATGCAGGAACCATTATTGTAAGCTCGTCTCCGTTAATTGAAGGTGCAAAGTTAAGATTTTTCATTATTCTCATTACTTCGTTTTCAGGCACCTCAATACCAAGTACATCATTAACTCTCTTAAGGGATACTTTCATTTCTTTTGGTTCAATTGAATTACCCGTATTAACATCTATATAAGTTGATGATACTTTACCGCAGCCAAGTTCCTCGATTAAATGAAGTGCTCTCTTCATTCCGTTGACTGTTGAGTATTCATCAACACCTTTTTCGTATCTTGAACCTGCATCAGACTGCTTTCCCAGTGCTCTTGAAGTTTTTCTTATATTGTCCCTTGCAAATTTTGCACTTTCAAACATAACAGCCGATGTCGTATCTCTTATCTCGGAATTAAGTCCTCCCATAACACCGGCAAGTGCCACAGCCTTAACTCCGTCACAGATTACAAGGTTATTGCTGTTAAGCTCATATTCCTGTGAATCCAGTGTCACAATCTTCTCTCCGTCAGCGGCACGTCTTACATTTATTTCATTACCCTCAAGGTAATTACAGTCAAATGCGTGCATTGGCTGTCCAAACTCTTTTAATACATAGTTGGTAATATCAACAATATTGGAAATTGAATCCATGCCTGTCAATGCGAGCCTTCTCTTCATCCAGAGAGGTGCTTCTCCGATTTTTACATCGGATACATAGCAGGCTATATATCTTGGGCAAAGGTCGTTTGCCTTTACGTCAACCTTAAAGCCTTCTTTAACTTCACCCGATGGTGTATAGCTTAAGTCAGGCATCTTAAATTCTTTGTCAAGTACAGCCGCAATTTCCCTTGCAATACCGATAATGCTCTGGCAGTCAGGTCTGTTGGCTGTTATTGCAATATCAAAAATCCAGTCGTCAAGTCCGAGAACAGGTTTAACGTCAGAACCTGTCTTTGCATCCTCAGGAAGCACTAAAAGTCCGTTATAATCTGCTCCCGGATACATATTCCCGGACACTCCGAGTTCAACGCCTGAACAAAGCATACCTTCTGATTCATAACCACGGAGCTTGCCTTTTTTGATTGTCATTACGCCTTCCACAGTCTTGTGATCCTTGGCTGTCATATATACTGTTGCGCCCACCAAAGCAAGAGGATATTTGCCGCCTGCCTTAACATTGTCCGCTCCACAACATACCTGAAAGGTTCCGTGTTCACCTGCATCTACTTTACAAAGACTAAGGTGTGTGTCAGGAATAGGTTCACACTCTTTAACGTAACCTACTACTACATTACTTATGTCCTTGCCCACTTCAATAAGTTCTTCTACTTCAAATCCGCATGAAAACAATTTTTTCTCAAGTTCATGAGGTTCAATATCTATATCTACATAATCTTTTAACCAGCTTAAAGGTGCTAACATCGTTTCGTCCTCCTAATTATTATCAATCTGTTTTAATACTCTTAAATCTGACTCAAACAGAAGTTTGATATTGTTAATGCCATATTTAAGCATAGCTGTTCTTTCAATACCGATACCGAATGCAAGTCCGCTGTACTTATCGGAATCAATTCCGCAGTTTTCAAGAACTTTTTTATTAACAATACCTGCACCGAGAATCTCTATCCAGCCTGTTCCTTTACAAAGTTTACATCCCTTACCGCCACATTCAAAGCAGCTGCAGTCAACTTCTACGGATGGCTCTGTGAATGGGAAATATGAAGGACGGAGTCTTGTGGTTGTTCCTTCTCCGTATACTTTTTTAACAAAAACATCAAGCATGCCCTTTAAATCGCAAAGTGTGATTTTTTCATCAACAACAAGTCCTTCCATCTGCGAAAACATTGGTGAATGTGTTGCATCATCATCGGAACGGAATACTTTGCCCGGTGACAGAATCTTAATAGGAGGCTTCTTGCTTTCCATTACATGAATCTGTCCCGCAGATGTCTGTGTCCTTAAAAGGAATTCAGGTGAAAGATAAAATGTATCCTGCATATCTCTTGCCGGATGATCCTTTGGTGTATTAAGGGCTGTAAAATTATAATAATCATTCTCAATTTCTGTTCCCTCATAAATTTCAAAACCCATACCTGCGAATACATCTATAAGTTCATTTTTCATCTGTGTTATAGGATGAAGATTACCTGTCTCAATTTTCTTTGCAGGCATTGTTACGTCTATCTTTTCTGATTTGTATTTAATTTTCAGTTCAAGTTCCTTCATCTTTGAATCAATTTCGCCGAACTTATTAAGTGCCCACTCTTTAAGTTCGTTGACGCCCTTACCGAAGGCTGCCCTTTCCTCAGGCGGTATATTTTTCATTTCTTTCATAAGCTGGCCTATTTTGCCTGCTTTTGAATCCATATATTTTTTCTTAAATTCATATACTTCCTTTGAATTAGTTAATGATTTAACACCATCTGATATTTCCTGTCTGATGTTTTCTAATCTTTCATTCATAAAAAGATTTACCTCCATTTTTTTCTCTGAATCCGGAATCTGTATAAAAAAAGTCCCGGTCCAGAATATTCTGAACTGGGACGAAAAATTTCCGCGGTACCACCCATAGTTCCTGCTATGCAGACGCTCTTATATGCTTAACGCGCATCAACGTTATCTCCTACACATACAACGTACTTCAAAGATACGACTCCGGTGTGAAAATTCAGCTTCCATAGTATAAAATATGTTCTCAGCCAATGACATATCATCTCTGTTAAACCGCAAGGTCACCTACTATGCACCTTCTAAGCCTTTTACTGATGTGATTTTAACACAGCATTATTACCATGTCAATTAAATGATGTCTCACTGACAATCTGATATACGTCTATTTTAAACTGTTCTGCGGGACTCAAGCCAACAAAACGGCATCCGTATGTATTCTTCTCATCAGTTCCGTCATTTTCCATTCTTACAATTTCAATGATGGCGTCAAAACTTTCTCTTGTCCATAATACGACCTTAGCTTCGTAATATGAGTTAAGAGGAAGAAACTCTTCTGTCTTAAATCCCATTCCGCCCTTGGAAATGTTGGTTACCTCAACTTCCATTTCTTCTTTATTAACATCAAAGTGGATATTTCTGTTATTCTTAACTGACTTGAGCTTGATTCTGGCATCAATATCCATTCGTTTTGCCCATCTTTTTTCCTGATTACCAGTGTCCATATTAACCTCCTAGCAGATAAACATTGCATCACCGAAACTGAAAAATCTGTATCTTTCTTTGACTGCAGTTTCATATGCGTTCATAATATTATCTCTTCCTGCAAGTGCCGAAACAAGCATTATCAGCGTTGATTCAGGAAGATGAAAATTAGTAATAAGGCAGTCAATAGCCTTAAATTTGTAGCCCGGATATATGAAAATATCCGTGTCTCCGGATCTGGCAGGTATTGTGCCGTCATCCGCTGCTGCCGACTCAAGTGTCCTGCAACTTGTGGTTCCCACTGCGATTACACGTCCTCCTGCGGCTCTGGCTCTGTTAATTGTATCTGCCGCTTCCTTTGATATATTAAAAGTCTCCGTGTGCATATGGTGTTCCTCTATCTTATCAACCTTCACAGGTCTGAAAGTTCCGAGGCCCACATGCAATGTAATGCTGACTACATTAACACCTTTTTCTTTAATCTTTTCAAGCAGCTCCTTCGTAAAATGCAATCCGGCTGTAGGTGCCGCTGCTGAGCCTTCATTTCTGGCATATACTGTCTGGTATCTGTTCTTATCCTGAAGCTTATGTGTAATGTAAGGAGGCAGCGGCATCTGTCCTAACTTATCAAGTATCTCTTCAAAAATACCTTCGTAATGGAACTTAATCATTCTGTTGCCGTCTTCTATAACGTCCACAATCTCTCCGACAAGAAGTCCTTCACCGAATACAATTCTTGCACCGGTTCTTGCTTTCTTACCGGGTTTTACAAGACATTCCCATACATCATCCGCATTACGCTTAAGCAGCAGAACTTCTATAGTTGCACCCGTATCTTCCTTAATGCCCATAAGTCTGGCTGGAATTACCTTAGTATCGTTGATTACAAGGCAGTCTCCGGGATTGAGATAGTCAATTATATCTCTGAATATCTTGTGTTCAATCCTGCCGGTATCCTTATGTAATACCATAAGTCTTGAGGAAGAACGATCCTCCAGAGGGTCCTGTGCTATAAGTTCCTCCGGCAGATCATAGTTAAAATCTTTTAAATCCATAATTTCTCACTCTCTTAATATAATCATATTATGTATTATTTTGTATAAAAAATAAATAGTAAATCAGTACCATGCTTATGGTACATAAGTACAAGGCCATGTATTATCCGATAGTCCCTGCAATGTCTTTTTACCGCAAAAGCACACCGGATATATATCCGGTGTGCCGATAATCATTGAATTTTTGTAAATGAAGGCGAATACCTGAACCATGCTTTCGCAAGAATATTTTTCCTGCTGACATAAGTGTTTTTCCAATACCTTGAATCCTGTGAAATATTACGATTATCGCCTAACATAAAGTAGCATCCTTCGGGAACCTCATACGGTCCGAAGCTGCCCGTCATCGGTTCTTTGACATAATCTTCAACCATAGCCTCTCCGTTGATAATAAGCCTGCCATCGGCAATCTCTATCTTATCACCGGGAAGTCCGATAACACGCTTTATGAATATCTGGCTCTCATCGTCAGGATACCTGAATATTACCACGTCTCCTCTTTCAGGCTCTTTAAAAAGATATGCCAGCCTGAATCCGATAAGCTTGTCACCTGTATTAATTGTAGACTCCATCGACGATGAAGGAACGTGTGCATTAATTATAATGAACTTATTAAGGATAAATGCTATTCCAAATGCTATGGCAATTATCATAACATAAGTGAATATTTCTTTAACAATATGCCTTTTCTTCTCAGCATTATATTTCTTAATCTCTTCTGAATTATCGTTGCTTGAATCCACCATAAATTCAGTTTCGGACTCATCAAGGTCTATATCAAGATATTCTATATCTTCTGTCTCATTATTATTGTTCATATATATCCTGCAAAAATGTTATTTTGCAAGGAGTTTCAATATCTCGTTACTTCTTGCAATAAAAGCAGTCATCTGTTCAGGCTTAAGTGGCTCATGACTAAGCTTAGCCAGATCATATAATTGCTCACATATCATTGTAACATTATCACTCTGTGGATTGTCAAGTACATATTTAACGAGTTCGTTATTGAGGTTAAGCACAAGTGTCTCTCCCGTCTCGCCAAACATTGACATATCCATACCTGAAGAAGCATACATCTTCATCATATCTGCCATTCTCTTTGATTCTTCATTAACGGTAATCATTGAAGATATATTCTTATCAACGAGCTTTTCTGCTTTAACGGTAAGCTTGTCGTTGTTAAGGGCTTTCTTGAATACTTCTGCAAGCTCTTCTCCTGCCTTACTTAAATCTTCTTCAGATGTTTCTTCTTTAAATGTCTCAGACAAATCAGAATCAATGCTTAAGAATTTGACATTTTCATTTTTCTGTTCAAGATGTGTGATGAATGGCTGATCAATGCTGTGTTTAAGAATAACCGCATCAATTCCCGCATCTTTAAACATCTTAATGTACTGACCCTGTTTAATTTCATCGGTAACATAAAATACTTTGTTTTCATGTTTTTCTTTATTCTCTTCAAGGCACTCAGGAAGTGTTAAATACTTGCCTTCAAGGTTCTTGAAAAGAATGTAATCCTTCATCTTGTCACAGAATTTATCATCCTTAAGGCAACCGAATTTAATGAATGGGCTGATGTCATCCCAGTATTTTTCGTAACTTTCCTTATCGGTCTTGCACATTCCTGAAAGCTTGTCGGCTACTTTTTTAGTAATATATTCTGATATCTTCTTAACAAATCCATCGTTCTGAAGTGCACTTCTTGATACGTTAAGAGGCAAATCAGGACAATCAATAACGCCTTTAAGTAACATAAGGAATTCAGGAATTACTTCCTTGATGTTATCAGCAACGAATACCTGATTGTTATATAACTTAATAATACCTTCTGCTGACTCAAATTCTATGTTAATCTTAGGGAAGTATAAAATGCCCTTTAAGTTAAAAGGATAATCCATATTAAGATGAATCCAGAACAAAGGTTCTTTATAATCGTGGAATACTTTTCTGTAAAATTCCTTATATTCTTCATCCGTACAGTCGTTAGGATGCTTTGTCCAAAGAGGAGTTGTATCACTTAATGAAACAGGTCTTTTGGCAATCTTATATCTCTCTGTAGCCGGTTCAACCTCTACCACCTTCTTATTGCCGTCCTCGTCTTCCTGTTCTTCAAGCTTAGCTTCTTTTTTAACTGTTTCAATGATTGTATCTGTATCAAGAAGCTCGTCCTTGTCAATCATCTGTGTCTTTTCTTCTGTATCGTCTTCGTTATCAAGATATATCTCATAAGGCATAAACGAACAATACTTATCGATTACTTCTTTGGCTCTGAACTCATTAGCAAATTCTGTGCTGTCCTCGTTAAGGTACAAAGTTATTGTGGTACCTACTGTATCCTTATTGCCGTCGCCCATATCATATTCAGTTCCGCCTTCGCATTCCCAATGTACAGGCTTTGAACCTTCTTTATATGATAAAGTATCGATAGCTACTTTTTCAGCAACCATAAATGCTGAATAAAAGCCAAGTCCGAAATGTCCTATAATCTGGTCTTCATTAGTCTTGTCCTTATATTTTTCAAGGAAGGCCTCTGCTCCGGAAAAAGCAATCTGGTTAATATATTCATTAACTTCTTCCGCCGTCATACCAAGTCCGTTATCGGTAAATGTAATTGTTTTATTCTTGGAACTGACCTTTACATTAATGTTATATTTAATGTCATCGGGTTCATTATATTCACCCATAAGAGCTAATTTCTTAAGCTTGGTAATCGCATCACATCCATTTGAAATTAATTCCCTGAAAAAAATATCATGATCTGAATACATCCACTTCTTAATTATTGGGAAAATATTATCACTGTTTATTGAAAGATTTCCATGTTCTGTTGCCATTTAAAATCACTCCTTATAATAAAATTTCTTCTGAAAGATATAGTAATACTAATGTTTTCCAAAGTCAAGAGAAAATTAGCACTCATTTTATTTGAGTGCTAACAAAATTTTGTTTAATTCCCCGGAACCGGCTTTTATGCTGCCAATATCAATCTTTTTCAGATATTTTTCATTAAAAAGAATATCTTTTTTCTCTGCAAGCTGTCTGAACTTATCTGCAAAAAGTTCTTCTCTCCTTTTTAGAACAATCTCGGATTTTCTTTTCGCTGTATCGCTTTCAATGTTGTCATTTATACATTTTATTATATAATAACCATACTCTGTCTCAACAACAGAACTTACCTGACCTGTCTCAAGCTTATATGCGGCAGTCTCAAAGTCTTTATCATACATACCTTTATAAAATTCCATGCTATGGATGCTGTCATCACTTTGTTCTTCTGCCAGTGTCAAAAAATCGGTACCATCTTCTATCTTCTGTAATGCCTCAGATGCTTTGTTCTCTGCCATTCTGTCCTTCACATCATCATTAACTGCAAAAAACATATATTGCACCGATATAGTTCTTGCTTCATCCGTGCTTACCTCGGTATCCACATCTTCCGTCATCGCATAAAAAGACTTCTCAGCAATCAAAAGCATCTTAAGCAGCTCTTCTACGTCCGCTTTGTCAAATCCACTGTCTTTGGCGTAATCTTCTGCATATTCAGATATTCTCGCTTCCTCATCACCGGTAAGATTTATCTGCATATCCTCTGCCATCATATTAAGATATATCACATTGCCTGCAAGAGTCTTTATATCAGATAAAAGATATTCTTCCATGGTCATATCACCCACAGACCTGCTCCATATCTCATTATTAAAAAGATCCTCATAGGAATATTTTCTTTCGGAAATAAGAATATCGGCAGCCTGTACCGATATGCTGTAATTACCGCAGACCGCAAACCTGTTCTTTCCGGTACCTGTGGTAAATCTTATATTGGTGCAGCCCGTAGCACTTATAAGCAGGATTAATGCCGCTAAAAGCCCTGCTATCTTATGCTTCAACATATAAAAACCTTCCATCAGGGAGTTTAAAGACCTCTAACTCATCAGTTATGTCACCTTCCAGGTCAATCCCTTCATCTTCAATATATTTTTTTAGTTCCTTTTCTGAAGAAAATACCTGAGCCATAATTTCTTCAAGGAATTCCATTGCTTCTTCCAAGCTTTCTGCCACAGGCTTTGGAAAAAGTTTTCCCTGTTCTTTTAAAAATACTTTACCGCATACTTCGTCTATTTTCATAGCTTTATACCTCCATATTGTCTATTTCATGAATAAGCCTTGATACCGGCAGTCCCACAACATTGTTATAGTCGCCATCTATCTTCTCAACATAAGCGGCAAACCTGCCCTGTATGCCATAAGCACCTGCTTTATCCATACATTCACCTGTATCAATATATGCTTCTATCTGTTCTTTCGTCATATCGTATACATACACTTTGGTCTCACACGCGAAGTTCTTAACAATATCTCCGTCTGTACCGTGAAAGATAAGTGCTACTCCTGTATATACGCTATGCTGCCTACCTTGAAGTCTGTCAATCATCCCGACCGCCGTCGATTTGTCAGCAGGCTTGCCAAGAATCATTCCGTCAGCCACAACCACCGTGTCGGCGCCTATTACCAGTGAATTGTAAGGTACTTTTGCCGCCACATCCGCTGCTTTGTCAAGTGCAAGCTGAATAACAGCCTTTTCAGGCGTTGTTGCTCTTATTATCTCCTGACATTCAGAAGGTATAACCTCATATTCTATTCCCACCTGTGATAACAATTCCCTTCGTCTTGGGGAATTGGAAGCGAGAATAACTTTGTAATTGCTGATATTCATTAGAAAACTCCTGTTGTATAAATTATCAGCTATAATTATACACTATTTTATCCAGCATTAAAAGCAATATCCGATACATTGATACCTCTGTTTTCAACAGGGGTAGAAAAAACTATCTGTGTGCTTGTTCTGCCGAATTTCTGGAGTTTGCCAATAAACTTGTCAAGTTTCATAGTGTCAGGAAAAGCAACTTTTATAAGCATTGAAAAATCTCCCGTAACACAGTTACACTCAATTACGTTAGGACAGGCTTTTATAAAAGGATAAAATTCGTCCTTCTGTGTGGGTATTATTTCAAGATTAATAAATGCCGTAATGTGGAATCCGAGCTTTGTCTGGTTAATCCGGGCTTCATAGCTTGTGATTATATTTTCCCTTTCAAGGTGTTCTATCCTTGCGGATACGGCCGGCGAAGATAAATATACATGCTCTGCCAATGATTTTAACGGTATTCTTGCATTTTCCTGTAACAAATTAATTATTTTCTTATCGATATCATCCATAGTCTGTTCCTCCTAACGTAAAAAGGCGACAACAGAACTTTCGTCCTGATGTCACCTTCGACTATCATTAAACAATGCAATAATACATTATTTTATTTAATATTTCAAGTGTTTTTATTAAAAAAATTAACATCATATATTCATTGATATTAATTACGCAATCTGATACAATAAAATATATAAATTTTAAGGAGAACACACATGAACAGAGAAGATATTATTGACGGAACAGTAACACTCACTCTTGACAACGACGAAGAATTAGAATGCGAAGTTGTTTCTATTTTTGAGGCAGGTGATAGAGAATATATATCTCTTCTTCCACTCGGCGGCGAAGAAGAAGAAAACGGAGAAGTATTTATTTACCGTTTCAAGCTCTCCGAGGACGGCGAACCTGATCTTGAGAATATAGAGGACGATGCAGAATACGAAATGGCTGCAGATGCCTTTGACGAGGCTCTTGACAAGATGGAATTTGATGAAATCGTGGAAGAAGACGAAGAAGAATAAGTATTTCTGCAGATTGAAAAGAGAACGCCCCTGATATCCTTTTATACGATATCAGGGGTATTATTTTACCCTTTTGCTTTTTCTTTATTCATTATCTCATTTACAAAACGTGAAGTTTCCAGTGACTTATTATATCTTTCTTTAGGGCAGAATATGTATAATTTTTTCTTTGCCCTTGTCATAGCTACATAAAACATACGCCTTTCCTCTTCTATATCCACATCAAAAACAGCTTTTTTATGAGGTGTTATGCCTTCATTGGCATCTATTATAAATACCGTATCATACTCAAGACCTTTGGAGCTGTGCATGGTTGTCATTGTAACGTAGTCTTTTAAATCCCTCTTTGTATGATTTTCTTTAAGTTCTTCGGTATACTTTTCTATGTATTCTCTCCAGTCGTCAAACTTAATGAAATCTTTGCTGCTTTCCATTATCTCATCCAATATATCCAAAAGTTCCTGTGGTTCAATACTATGGTTCTTTGCATACTCTTTTACATAGTCATCATATCCTATGCCTTTTCTAAGGTAATTTATCATAGCGTAGCAGGTCATATCGGACATTACATTAAGTTCTCTTTCCATTTTTCTGATTCTGTTAATCATCCATGGCTTCTCTTCATAATATTTTTCGAGTTCGTCAAAACTAACTTCAGAATCTGTCACATAATCCCTGCCGATATATCTTAATGGCTTATTCATTATACGGATAAAATCAGCCCTTTTCCTTCCGCCCTCTGCTAATGTCATATATGTAAGTATATCTTTTGCTATCCAATGTTCAAAAATATTGGGAATTCCGTCTCTAAGTACAAATGGTATATTATTTTCCATAAATTTGCGGACAAGGGGAGCTGCCGTTACATTAGTTCTGAATAAAACTGCAAAATCGGCATATTGTTTTCCTGCATCCACAAAACTCCTTATTATTTTTACAATTCTGTCATATTCTTCATTGATATTATTAGTCTCTATAATATCAACCTTATCACCCTTTTCATTATCTGTATGTATGTTTTTGTCAAAACGGACCTTATTATTTCTGATAACATAACCTGATGCATCAACTATATTGGAGGTTGAACGATAATTAATATCAAGGATTATCTTTTCGGCTTCCGGATAATCTTTTTCAAAATTAAGCATAATTTCCGGTCTTGACCCTCTGAAACCATATATGCTTTGGTCATCGTCTCCCACTATAAAGATATTTCTCTCCGGCTCGGCTAACATACGGATTACATCATACTGGACTTTATTGATATCCTGGAATTCATCTATAAGAATATATTTATACCTCTGCTGCCATTTAAGAAGAATGTCCTTTCTCTGTAAAAAAAGTTCCCTGCAGTACAAAAGCATATCATCAAAATCAATGAGCCTCTTCCTTTTTAATTCACTTTCATATCTTCTGAATATACTTTTGAATTCTTCCTGCGGACAGTTTGTGGAGTAGTAAGCATCTATATCTATTCCTTCTGTTTTAATACGGCTTATTTCTCCGGTAATAAGATTAATCGTCTCATTAATATCTTCCGTTTCGATATTACTTCTTTCAACCGCATCTTTTATTATCTGTTCCCGCACTTCATCCTTGATAATATTATCTACCGTGTAATTATAAGCATATTTTAATATGGAAAAATAAACGGCATGAAAAGTGCCGAACGTAACGGGAAGTTTTCTGCCGCAGAGTGTCGTAAACCTGTTTTTCATTTCTGTAGCTGCGGCTTTTGTAAATGTAATAACAAGTATTTCGGAAGGCTTAACATGGCAGTTATCTATAAGATATTTTACCCTGCCTGTTAAAACGGTGGTCTTACCGCTTCCGGGTCCTGCTAAAACGAGACACGCTCCTTTATTGAATTCTATCGCTTTTAACTGTTCATTGCTGAATTTCAAACATTTCTCCTGACTGCCTGTAACGGCAGATAATTCATAATTCTTAAATAAGCTGAAAAAAGCCCATTCCCAGAGACAGGTAAAAACACCTGCCTTGAGAATAAGCATTTTTATTTAAAGATTCCTTTTTTTCTCTTTTTGTCTTCGCGTTTGATACCATTATTCATAGCCGCATCAAAATTAATCAATGCTTCACGCTGTTCCTCTGTAAGTTTTTCAGGTACTTTTACAACGAGTGTAACATAATGGTCACCTCTTACCTGACTGTTTCTTATGGAAGGAACACCTTTTCCTCTTAAACGAACCTTAGTGTCTGTCTGTGTTCCCGGTTTAACGTCATATTCGACTTCGCCGTCAACAGTTGCTATCCTTATGGTATTTCCAAGTGCTGCATCCGCAAATGAAATAGGTACCGTTGAGTATATATTCATATCCTGTCTTTCAAAAACAGGATCTCTTGATATACTTACTTCAACAAGAATGTCTCCTCTTTCACCACCGTTAATACCCGGTTCACCTTTTCCTGCAAGTCTTACTCTCTGTCCATTATCAATACCCGCAGGTATGCTGACCTTAATTTTCTTTCTGTTAGAAATATAACCTGTACCATAGCAATCCGGACATTTTTCTTTAATTATCTTGCCTTTGCCTTTACAGTCAGGACATACGGTAACATTTCTAACCATACCGAATAATGACTGCTGGGTCATAACAACCTGACCGGAGCCTCCGCATTTTGAACATGTAACAGGCGAAGTTCCGGGCTTTGCACCACTACCGTTACACTTTGTGCATGTATCTTTAAGGTTAAGATCCAGCTCCTTTTCACAGCCAAAAATAGCTTCTTTGAATGTAAGTTTAACGCTTGCAAGTATATTCGCTCCCTTAACTGGTCCGTTTCCACCGCCTCTGCGGGTTCTTCCACTACCAAACAGGTCACCGAATATATCGCCGAATATGTCACCCATATCACCAAAGTCGAAGCCACCGGCACCGCCGGCTCCTCCGCCATTTTCAAATGCAGCGTGACCAAACTGGTCATACTGCTGTCTCTTCTGAGGATCACTTAAAACAGCATAAGCTTCAGAAGCTTCCTTGAACTTTGCTTCAGCTTCTTTGTCTCCGGGATTGGTGTCAGGATGATATTTCTTAGCCAGAACTCTGTATGCTTTTTTGATAGCTGCTTCGTCAGCGTCCTTTGACACACCTAAGACTTCGTAATAGTCTCTTTTATCTGCCATAACTAAATCCTCCACACAGATGCCTGCGAAAAAGATCCGCAGGCACCATTTATCTTATAATCCTAAAAATTAAACTTCTCTGTAATCTCCGTCAACAACATCATCTGCTGCTCCTGAGTTATTTCCCATATCAGGACCTGCACCGGCTCCCATGTCAGGACCTGCTGCTCCGGCAGCTCCCTGTCCCTGTTCATAAAGCTTTGCAAATAATGTCTGTGCACTGTTCATAAGTTTATCTTTAGCAGCTTTAATTTCATCCACATCTGCATCAGTCATTGATTCAGGTGTTGTTCTGTCGATAACAGCTTTCAAAGCATTAAGATCTGCTTCAACGGCATCTCTATCGCTTCCTGAAATCTTATCGCCTACTTCATCAAGGGCCTTCTGTGTCTGGAATACCATTGAATCAGCTTCATTACGTGCTTCAATTCCTTCCTTACGTTTCTTATCCTGTGCTTCAAATTCTGCTGCTTCCTTTACAGCCTTTTCAATATCATCATCTGACATATTAGTGCCTGATGTAATTGTAATATGCTGTTCCTTACCTGTTCCAAGGTCTTTTGCTGATACATTAACAATACCGTTTGCATCGATATCGAATGTAACTTCAATCTGAGGAACACCTCTTCTTGCTGGTGGAATACCGTCAAGTCTGAACTGTCCAAGTGATTTATTGTCTTTTGCAAACTGTCTTTCACCCTGAAGTACGTTGATATCAACGGCTGTCTGGTTATCTGCTGCTGTTGAGAATACCTGACTCTTCTTTGTAGGAATTGTTGTATTTCTCTCGATAAGTTTTGTCGCAATACCACCCATTGTCTCAATTGAAAGTGAAAGTGGAGTTACATCAAGAAGAAGGATGTCGCCTGCACCTGCATCACCTGCTAATTTACCACCCTGGATAGAAGCACCTATAGCTACACATTCATCAGGGTTAAGACTCTTATTAGGTTCCTTGCCTGTAAGCTGTTTAACCTTTTCCTGTACACATGGTACACGGGTTGAACCACCGACTAAGAGTACCTTAGATATATCTGAGTAATTTAAACCTGCATCCTTCATAGCGTTCTGAACAGGAATTGCTGTTCTTTCTACAAGGTCATGTACAAGTTCTTCAAATTTAGCTCTTGTAAGGTTCATATCAAAATGCTTTGGACCATCGGCAGTTGCTGTAATGAATGGAAGGTTGATATTGGTTGTTGTTGCAGATGAAAGCTCTTTCTTAGCCTTTTCTGCTGCTTCCTTTAATCTCTGAAGAGCCATCTTATCTGTTGAAAGATCTACGCCTTCAGCTTTCTTAAATTCAGAAACCATCCAGTCAATAATCTTCTGGTCGAAGTCATCGCCACCAAGATGTGTATCACCGTTTGTTGAAAGAACTTCAATTACACCATCACCAATTTCAATGACAGATACATCAAATGTACCACCACCAAGGTCATATACCATTACTTTCTGTTCTGTTTCATTATCAAGACCATAAGCAAGTGCTGCTGCTGTTGGTTCGTTAATAATACGCTTTACATCAAGACCTGCAATCTTACCTGCATCCTTTGTTGCCTGACGCTGTGCATCATTGAAATATGCCGGAACTGTGATTACAGCTTCGCTTACTGTTTCACCAAGGTAGCTCTCAGCATCTTTTTTAAGTTTCTGAAGAATCATTGCTGAAATTTCCTGTGGTGTATATTTCTTATCGTCTATAGTTACTTTATAATCTGAGCCCATATGTCTCTTAATAGAAGAAATTGTCTTATCAGCATTTGTTACTGCCTGACGTTTTGCAGGATCACCTACAAGTCTTTCTCCTGTTTTTGTAAATGCAACAACTGAAGGTGTTGTTCTGATTCCTTCTGTGTTAGCTATAACTACCGGCTTACCACCTTCCATTACTGCTACACAGCTATTTGTTGTACCTAAGTCAATTCCGATTATTTTACCCATGATAATTATCTCCTTTATATTAATTTGCTACTTTAACCATACTATGTCTTACAACGGTATCTCTATATGTGTATCCCTTTTGTAAAACTTCTGCTACTTCATTCTCACCGAATGCTTCATCTTCCACATGCATCACTGCATTGTGGTAATCAGGATTAAATTCTTTGCCGCAGGCATCTATCTCTTTAACCCCGACATCTTCAAGCATTTTTGTGAGTTGTCTGTAAATCTTATCCATTCCTTCGGCTACAGGCGTTGCCTTGTCATCCTCAGGAATTGTGGCAAGACCTCTTTCAAAATTGTCCACGACCGGAAGTATCTTTTCGATTATGTCCTTTGCTCCGATTTCATACATTGCGGCTTTTTCTTTTTCAGTTCTCTTTCTGAAATTATCAAACTCAGCCATTGTTCTTCTGTATTTGTCGTTAAGTTCTTCTATAAGAATATCCTTCTGGTCTTTCTTGTCTTTTTTCTTTTTGAAAAATCCCTTGCCTTCTTCAGCCTCATTACCTGTTTCTTCTGTCTCGGCTGTTTCAGTCACTTCTTCAGTATCCTCTGTAATTTCTTCTGTATCCGTTACAGGTTCTTCCTTCTGAAGTTCTTCATTATCCATCTTATTTTCCTCAGCCACGTTCTCGCCACCTTTCTAATCTTTAAACACATCGTCAAGCTGTGTCTTAATTGTCTTCATTGTCTCAACAACCTTCTCATAGTCCATTCTCTTAGGGCCTATGATACCAATTGTTCCCTTAGCGCCATCACTTAATTCGTATGTTGCAGTAACTACACTGCAATCCTTCATGCTGGCTACCGGTGTCTCCTCACCGATATACACCTTGATGTCGCCGTCACCATCTGTCTCAAGAGAGTCATTCACAAGATTGGCCAGAGTCTTTTTCTCTTCCAGTGTGTATATTAACTCACTTGCCTTGGAGTTGTCGCTAAGCTCCGGATATTTAAAAATATTCGTAGCTCCGCTTGTATATATCTGAAGGTCCTCCTCGCTGCCTGCCGTAACGGCTATTGCATCAAGGATGTCACGAATCAGCACACCATATTCTCCTGCCTGGGCTGTCATCCTGGATATAATTGAAAGATTAATTTCTTCAAGTGTAAGTCCATTAACAGAAGTATTAAGTAAAATATTAAGCTTAAGGCAGCTTTCTGAATCCAACTCGGTTTCATTCTCGATTATTGTATTCTTAATTGTATTGCCTTCAAGCACCAGCACTGCAAGAATCTTACCCGGTTCAAGCTGTGATATCTGGATAAATTTAATTGTTCTTCCCTTCTTGACCGGAGCAGCTACCATTGTTGCATAATTAGTATTGACAGCCAGTGTCTTTGCCACATTCTGAAGCATTTCTTCGACTCTGTCTACTTTTTTGAAAAGAAGATCTTCACGCTTATTAAGCTCGCTTTCCTTTTCATTAAGTTCCTGCTCCTTCGCTTTCATCATATCATCTACATATAATCTGTAGCCTGCATCGGAAGGAATTCGTCCGGCTGAAGTATGAGGCTGGATTATATAACCCATCTCTTCCAGATCTGACATCTCATTACGGATGGTCGCCGGACTAAGCTGTAAATCTGTATACTTGGATATGGTTCTTGAGCCAACAGGCTCTCCGGTATCAAGGTAATTCTGAATAACTGCTTTGAGAATTTTCATTTTTCTCTCATTCATTTCCATAAACCATATCCTCCTTTTATTGTTAGCACTCATTGGATTGGAGTGCTAATATTTTTTCTAAACATAAAATAGCACTTCTATATATATTTGTCAACACATAAAATAAAAGAATTCCAATTTTTTTTTTGGAATTCTTTTATACTTTGTTACATATTATTAATTCTGTCTTCTATATATCTCTCAAGACTCTTTGCGGTAAGTTCTTCGCCGAGTTTGCTGCTGTTAATGCAGATATCGTAATTTCTTGAATCACCCCATTTAAAATCAGAATGACGGTTATGATAAGTCTTTCTTGTCTTATCATGTCTTCTTCTTTTAGTCTCGGCTTCTTCTTTACTGATATTAAATACTCTCTGCAATCTTGCTATCTTAGCTTCCTTGTCGCCTACAACAAATATTGATATAAGTCCCTTGTTATCCTTAAGAACGGTTTCAGCACATCTTCCTACTATAACAAAAGACTCTCCGTTTGCAGCCTTTTCTCTTATAAAATCAAACTGCATTTCGGTAATTATTTCTTCTATAGAATTGGTATATGCACCGACTCTTCTGGAAAGATATGTTTTTTTTGGTTTCTCGTCGTACTTTTCAAGATATTCAATCTTAATATCTTTTTCTCTGGCAATTTCATCAAGCAGACTTCTGTCATAAAGGTTAAGTCCCATATCATCCGCTATTATCTTAGCTATCTCATGTCCGCCTGAGCCGTACTCTCTGCTTATAGCAATAATAACCTGTTTGTCCATAATGTGCCCCCTTTTAGCAATATCTGATAAAAATCGCAATCATAGAAATAAGTACCACTATAATAGTAGCAGGTGCTGCTGCTTTACAATACTTACCCCATCCGATTATGTGACCATTCTTCGCTGCTACAGAAGTACCTACAACATTAGCGGATGCGCCTATCGGAGTTGCACTTCCTCCGATATCAGTACCCATTGACAATGTCCATGCAAGTGTATGGAGCACTCCCATACTTCCCGTTGGATCTATTGTTGCCGCAAGGTTTCTGATTACGGGAACCATTGTTGCCGCAAACGGTATATTATCAACAAATGCACTTGCAAATGCAGATACCCATATAATAATAGCAACCATAACCATAAGATTACCGCCACTTACCTTTTCTATGAAGTGTGCAATCTTAACAAGGATACCCGTCTGTTCAAGGCCGCCTACAACCATAAAGAGTCCTACAAAGAACAATAAAGTCTTATAGTCAACCTTCTTCAACAGGGTTGGTGCATCTTTAAAGAATACCAATAACGTTATAATAGCTATTACAGCTCCTATAAAAGAAACAGTAAGGTGTGTCTGTGCATGTGTTACAAGTAATACAACCGCACAGCCAAAAATTACAGACGCAGCTATGAATTCTTTCTTATTGGTAATGGCATCCTTAGGATCAGGAAGTGTACCAGGGTCAACAGGTCCTTCTGACCCTTTCATAAGTTCCTTTCTGTAAACAAGGAAGAAATATAATACTACTATTATAAGGCTTATTCCTGCAATAAGTCCAGTATTTGTTAAAAAATCTGAAAATGAATATCCAAAGGATGTTCCGATTATGATGTTAGGTGGATCTCCGCACATTGTTGCCGAGCCGCCGAGATTTGCACAGAATATTTCTGACAAAATCATAGGTATCGGATTAAACTTAAGCAGTTTTGCAAGTTCTACGGTTACTGCCGCAAGGAATAAAATTACGGTAATACTGTCGATGAACATTGCAAGAAATGCTGACATTATCATAAATGAAATAAATAAAGGTATGGTTTTGTATTTTACAAGTTTGGCAAGTTTAAGACACAGCCATCTGAAAAAGCCTGCTTTTGCCATTCCTTCAACCATTATCATCATACCGGCAATAAAAATTATTGTAGACCAGCTTATTCCGGATGATTCCTCCTCTTTTGTGGAATACCAGAAATTGGATGTAAATATGCTTTTAACATTGAGTGTATTTACAATGGCACTACCATTGTGCATAATAAGTCCAAACACTACACCTAATGTTAATATGCCGCACGCAAGTGTTACATAATGACGTTCAATTTTATCCATTATAATAAGTACAAACATCAGTAAAAAAATTGCAACGGCAGCTATCTGAGCTATAGTCATGCTTTTCTACCTCTTTTCTTGACTTCTTTTATACACAGTTTCAAATGATAGCACAATTCATAAAAAAATGTAATACTTTTTTATTATATTTTTAAGGAAAAAAACCGCTAAAGTTTGTCAACTTTAACGGTTTTCATTTTTAATTATATTTATCTGTTTTTAAAATTTTATTAGCATTTTCAATCTGTTCTTTTGTAGGAGGTTCAACGCCTTCAAGTGAATATGGTATTCCAAGATTTTCCCACTTCTGTATGCCAAGTGTGTGATATGGTAAAACTTCAACTTTTGATACATGATGAAGTGTGTCGATAAACTTAGACAATTCCTCAAGCTGCTCATCCCTGTTACTGAAAAAAGCTTCTCCTGTATTAAAAGTGTCAGGAACAAGAACGTGTCTTATCCACATCTCCTTACCGATTTCATCTAAATATTTCGCGCAGTCCAGAATGTTGTCAACAGTCTGTCCGGTAAGTTTCTTATGACCCTCTCTGTCAATATTCTTTATATCTAACATCACAAGGTCAGTATATTTCATCAATTCGTTAAATTTACTTATGAAAGGTTCTTCCCTTGTAAATGGATTTGCCGATGTATCTAATGTTGTATGAATGCCTTTTGCTTTTGCAAGTTTAAAGAATTCTGTAACAAATTCAATCTGAAGTAATGGTTCTCCGCCACTTACGGTTATTCCACCGTTCAATTTACCGTTTCTCATCCAATATGGTTTATACCGGTATGCTCTTTTAAACAAATCTTCAGGAGTCCACATCTCGCCTCCATCCATGCTCCATGTTTCCGGATTGTGGCAAAATTTACATCTCATTCTGCATCCTTGCAAAAAAACAATATATCTGACTCCGGGTCCGTCAACAAGGCCAAATGTCTCTAATGAATGTACTCTTCCTTCCATTTTTAACTCCTTTTTGGTTATTTATAAATAAAGAGGTTTTGAACTGTAGGTTCAAAACCCCTTTTCATACTATATAGTATATCCTATTTTTTAAAGACTAGCATGACATGTTCTTGCGATTACATCATCCTGCTGTTTCTTTGTAAGGCTAATGAACTTAACAGCATAACCAGATACACGAATTGTAAAGTTAGCATACTCTTCTTTCTCTGGATGAGCCTGTGCATCAAGTAACTTATCCTTTGTAAATACGTTTACATTAAGGTGATGAGCACCCTGATCGAAGTATCCATCCATTACCTGTACAAGGTTATTAACCTGTTCTTCTTTGCTATGTCCAAGAGCATCCGGGTTAATTGTCTGTGTATTAGAAATACCATCAAGTGACCAGTGATATGGAATCTTAGCAACTGAGTTAAGTGAAGCAACAAGACCATTCTGTTCTGCACCATAGCTTGGTGATGCACCAGGGCTGAATGGAGTGAATGCTGCACGTCCGTCAGGCATAGCACCTGTAGCTTCTCCGTATACAACGTTAGATGTAATAGTAAGAAGTGATGTTGTAGGTTCTGAATTACGGTATGTATGACGACGTTTAATCTTCTCTAAGAATGTCTTTAATACCCAGATACCGATATCATCAGCACGATCATCATCATTACCATATTTAGGGAAATCACCTTCAACTTCAAAGTCTTTTGTAATTCCTTCTTCATCACGGATTACTTTAACCTTAGCATATTTGATAGCACTAAGTGAATCAATAACATGTGAGAATCCTGCAATACCTGTTGCAAATGTACGACGTACATCTGTATCGATTAATGCCATCTCAGCTGCTTCATAGTAATATTTATCATGCATATAATGGATGAGGTTGAGTACGTTAACATAAATATCTGCTAACCAGTCAAGCCAAGTTTCATATGCGTCACGAACCATCTTGTAATCTTCTTCACCGCTAAGTACTTCCTTATCGATCTTCTGAAGCTTTGGTCCACACTGGATACGATGTTTCTCATCAAATCCACCATTGAATGCGTAAAGTAATGTCTTACCAAGGTTAGCTCTTGCACCGAAGAACTGGATTTCCTTACCTGTCTGTGTAGCAGATACACAGCAGCAGATTGAGTAATCATCGCCCCATACAGGCTTCATTACATCATCATTCTCATACTGGATTGAGCTTGTCTCAATTGAGATATGAGCTGCATATTTCTTGAACTGTTCTGGTAATGCACTAGAATATAAAACTGTAAGGTTAGGTTCTGGTGAAGGTCCCATGTTCTCAAGTGTATGAAGGAATCTGTAGTCAGTCTTAGTAACCATTGAACGACCATCCATTCCGATACCGCCAACTTCAAGAGTAGCCCATGTAGGATCTCCTGAGAATAACTGGTTGTATGAAGGAATTCTTGCGAACTTAACCATACGGAATTTCATTGTCATATGATCGATGATTTCCTGAGCTTCTGATTCTGTAAGAACACCATTAGCTAAATCTCTTTCAAAATAAATATCAAGGAATGTAGAAACACGTCCTACAGACATTGCTGCACCGTTCTGTGTCTTAATAGCTGCAAGGTAACCGAAGTATAACCACTGGCAGGCTTCCTTAGCATTCTTAGCTGGTAATGAAATATCATAGCCATAGCTCTTAGCCATTTCTTTCATTCCCTTTAATGCAGTAATCTGCATAGCGATTTCTTCACGAAGTCTGATTACATCATCGTACATGTTACCGCATCCACAATTAGCCTTATCAGCTTCCTTCTGTGCAATAAGGTAATCAATACCATATAATGCAACTCTACGATAATCGCCTACGATACGTCCACGTCCGTATGTATCAGGAAGACCTGTTACTACGTGTGTCTTACGAGCTAATTTCATTTCATTTGTATATGCTGCGAAAACTGCATCATTATGTGTTGTCATGTAGTTCTCGAATACGTACTTAAGTTCAGGATTGATTTCATATCCGTAGCTTTCTGCTGCCTGCTCTGCCATTCTGATACCACCATATGGCATAAAAGCTCTCTTTAAAGGCTTGTCTGTCTGAAGACCTACAACCTGTTCAAGATCTTTCATTGATTCATCAATATATCCAGGTCCATATGCAGTAAGTCCTGATACAACTTCTGTTTCACAGTCAAGAACGCCACCTTTTTCACGTTCTTCTTTCTGTAATTTCTGTAATGCACCCCATAACTTATTAGTTGCGTCTGTTGGTTCAGCCAAGAATGACTCATCGCCATCATATGGCTTATAATTCTTCTGAATGAAGTCACGAACGTTAACTTCTTCTCTCCAGATACGGCCTTCAAATCCAGCCCACTGTTCCATGTCTAACATTAGTATATCCTCCTTAATAGTAGTAACTTTTATGTTCATTAGAAGTATAACATTATAAAATATCCCGTGCAATATTTATTTAAGAAAAAAGTGTATTTTAGTAAATACAATTTAATACAATTTTTGCTAATTGTTCTATTTTAAGTACAAAAATAACAGTCAATAAAAAAACAGTCAAAAGACTGTTTTTAAAAGCTCCCTGAGTAGGGCTCGAACCTACAACAACTCGGTTAACAGCCGAGTGCTCTACCATTGA